>ERZ791852.966-NODE-966-length-19099-cov-17.125184_pt1 | contig 19099 bp, 14 predicted proteins | sample MGYA00510287_ERZ791852 | MGnify/ENA primary metagenome ERZ791852 (study PRJEB30046, sample SAMN00715257) | human gut metagenome | study: EMG produced TPA metagenomics assembly of the A metagenome-wide association study of gut microbiota in type 2... | reverse complement strand
TAATAAACAACCCGGCGGTTATCCTTGCGGATGAGCCGTCGGGCAGTCTGGATACTCGCAATAAAGAGGAACTTCATCAGTTGTTCTTTGATTTACGTGATAAGTTAGGTCAAACTTTTGTTATTGTTACTCATGATGAAAATCTGGCTCGTTTGACAGACCGTACTATTCACATGGTAGATGGCAGGATCTCTTTGAAAATTTAATAGAGCAAAGATCAGTTTAATGATATGTGAATACTGTCATGCTGTTCTTTCCATTTGTCTATCTGGAATTCTCCGGTATCTCCCTCTTCCAGTAGTACACCGTCCATACTCAGGTTGACTGTTGTTCTTGTCCCGGCATTAAGTTGTGTAGTTAGTTTTTGTTGGTAATGCTTTATTGTTCCGTTACTTAACTGTACAAAGGTAGCAATAATCGGTGAGATATGGAAAAGTAGAGCAAAGTTATTGAGAAATAGGCTTTTTGAGAATATAGCTTCTGTAACCGGATGACGGGAAAAGTCAAGTCTGAACCAAGTTAGGACTTCGCTACGTTACCGATTCGTTACCCTGCATAATTGGTGGTATCGGAACTTAGGAAGAATAGCGAAATACGCTATTATATAGTGAGTTACTGACAACTCACGCAACAATTCCGGTAACGGATAATAATTGCGCCGTTCCTCTGCTATTTGCGTATCGACGAAGGACTCTTCACCAAGTAATTTTGAAACCAAAAAAGTTCAGAAAGATGAAGAGTACATTTTCAGTTATCTTCTACCTCAAACGGCAGGTAGTGAAAAAAGACGGTACAGTGCCCGTCATGGGACGTATCACGGTGGACGGAAGCCAGACACAATTCAGTTGCAAGTTGTCTGTCGATCCGAAGTTGTGGGACACCAAAGGCGGGCGTGTCACGGGCAGAAGCACGGCGGCACTCGAAACGAACCGCCTGCTCGACAAGATGCGCGTGCGCATCAACAAACACTATCAGGAAATCATGGAGCGTGACAACTACGTCACGGCGGAAAAGGTCAAGAACGCCTTTCTCGGACTTGAACACCGCTACCATACCTTGATGCAGGTATTCAACCGGCATAATGAGGACTACGAGAAGCAGGTGGAGGCGGGCATGAAAGCCAAAGCCACGCTTTCCAAGTACAAGACAGTGTACAAGCACCTGCAAGAGTTCCTCAACATCCGCTACCATGTGAAGGACATCGCCTTGAAGGAGCTTACCCCTGCATTCATCTCCGACTTCGAGATGTTCCTCCGCACGGACAAGCATTGCTGTACCAATACCGTATGGCTGTACGTGTGCCCGCTGCGGACGATGGTGTTCATCGCCATCAACAACGAGTGGCTCACGCGCGACCCGTTCCGGGAGTACGAAATCAAGAAGGAGGAAACGACCCGCAGCTTCCTGACGAAAGACGAAATACGGCAGTTGATGGAAGGGAAACTGAAGAACGCCAAGCAGGAACTTTACCGCGACCTATATCTGTTTTGCGCATTCACGGGCTTGTCCTTCGCCGATATGCGCAATCTCACAGAGGAAAATATCCGAACCTACTTCGACGACCATGAGTGGATTAACATCAACCGTCAGAAAACGGGCGTGGTTTCCAATATCCGCTTGCTTGACATCGCTAAGCGGATTATCGACAAATACCGGGGATTGTGTGAGGACGGCAAGATATTTCCCGTTCCCCACTACATGACCTGTCTATACGGGATACGTGCCGTTGCCAAACGTTGCGGCATCACGAAGCATATCACGTGGCATCAGAGCCGCCATACGGCAGCCACGACGGTGTTCCTCTCCAACGGCGTGCCCATTGAAACGGTGAGTTCCATGCTGGGGCACAAAAGTATAAAGACCACCCAGATTTATGCGAAGATAACCAAGGAGAAGCTCAACCAAGACATGGAAAGTCTTGCCGCCAAGTTGAACACCATTGAGGAATTTACCGGATGTAACATCTAAAGCAGAACAGCCATGAAACGAGGAATCATTATCATAGAGGACAAGAAGGTCAGCGTAACCGGTAACGAGGTATGGATGACCGCCACCGAAATCGCCGGGCTGTTACATGCAGGCGTTCCGGCAGTGAACGCCGCCATCAAAGCCGTCCGCAAGTCGGACGTGCTGAACGACTACGAGGTATGCCGCTACATGCGGCTTGAAAACGGTTTGTATGCCGATGTGTATGCCCTTGAAATCATCATCCCCATCGCCTTCCGGCTGAACACCTACTGCACGCACATGTTCCGAAGGTGGCTGGTGGAGAAGGCTCTTGCCAAAGAAAAGCAGCAGGCATACGTGATGCTCATCCACAAGGCCAACCGGTATTGCTGAACACACAAAGACATTGATGATGCCGACAACACAAAGAGGAAACGGACAGCTCCACGACTGGGGTTGTCCGTTTCCTCTTTGTGCATACAGCCGCCTTATCTCACACTTTCAGCGGTTTTCTATAATTTGCTTCCAACACTTCGCGCAGTCCCGATTCCGGATAAAGCACCTTTCCTGCCAGCAGGATAAAAGGCAATATCCTGTTGTTGCGGTATTCCTGCAAGGTGCGGCGGCTCACGCGGAGCAGCTCCGCCACTTCCTTGTCCGTCAGGTATCGCTCCCCATCCAATGGCGGACGGTAACTTTCCAAAAAATCGGAGAGCCATTTGGATTCCTTCCGCATCTTTTGCAGCAATACGGCTACTGATTCACAATCCATCGTGATAACATTGTTGTCTTCGTTCATAATCATATCCGTTTTAAGTCAGACAAGGCTATCTGTCAGTGGGGCAAATCGTACCGATAAGCGGGATGAGCCTTTTCACATCTTCCGGCTTGTAGTAAAAACGGAAGCCGATTTGCGAATAACCGATAAAGCCCCTGTCACGCAGTTTCTGCAACGTGCGTTGGCTGATTCTCAACTGCCCACAAACCTCTTCGCCCGTGAGCCACTTGCCGAGCCTTTTGGCATCCCCCTTGCGCTGCAAGGCGGCGACCTTCTCCACGAAGGCATCCGTTTGTGCCACCATTTCCTCGAAGGTCTTTTTCTCGATAGATACTATTTCCATATACAAAACGATTTTTGAATTTGCTGCAAAGGTAACGGCACGGGCTGAAACGCCCATCGGTTTTGTCTGAATGGCAGCTTGCTGCGCCGATTGTCCGGGTTGCGGAGCCTTTTTCATAAAAATCTTACGTGAGTCACGTAGTGAGTTGTTAAAGCCGCCCTTTTCCATTGCCGAACTTTGCCGCAGAAACAATAAAACAAGCGCATATATGAAAGTGATAACGATTGAAAGTTCCGCATACCGGACTATGCTGGAACAGATAGCGGAGATAGCAGGATATGTCCGCGAAGCGAAAGAAGAGCGACGGCGGAAGGAGGCGGAAACGAAAGACCGCCTGCTCAATACGGCACAAGCCGCCGAACTGCTGAACGTGAGTACCCGTACCCTGCAACGGATGAGGGACGACCATCGCATAGAATATGTGATAGTACGCGGCACTTGCCGTTACCGCCTCTCCGAAGTGCAAAGATTGCTGGAAGGAAACACGGTCAGAAGCAAGGAAGAAACAGTGGAAGCCCTGCTGCACAACTATTCGTTGCGGACGGGCGGCAAGAAAACCGACAAAGGAAGGAGGAAATGAGCTATGGAACTGCTTACCCGCAACAGTTTCGAGGGATGGATGCAAAAAATCCTCGAACGCCTCGACCGTCAGGACGAGCTTCTGCTGGCTATGAAGGCGCAGGGGCAACAACCGCCGTCCCTGTCCGAAGGCATCCGCCTTTTCGACAATCAGGACCTGTGCATGCTCCTCCAGATCAGCAAGCGCACCCTGCAACGCTACCGCAGTGAGGGCGCACTCTCCTACAAGACCTTGGGCAAGAAAACCTATTACAGCGAAACGGACGTGTTGGATTTCCTTTCCAAACATGTGAAGGACTTCCGGCAGAACGACATCGAGTTCTACAAGGCACGCATCCGCAATATGTTCAATAAATAACCAATTAAAATTTAATCAGATGGCAAAGAAAAAAGACGAAAAGGACGTGCTGATTGTCCGTGACGAGAAGACGGGCGAGATCAGCGTGGTAGCCGGACTGAATGCGGACGGCACGCCCAAGCGCACCCCCGCCAAGGCGGAGAACGCGCAGAGTTTCCTGCAATTCGACCGGCACGGAGACGTGCTGGACAACTTCTTCAGGAACTTCTTCCGCCAGTGCAAGGAACCCAGCCGCTTCGGTTTCTACCGGGTTGCGGCAGAGCAGGCCGACAATCTGCTGGAAGTGATGAAGGAGCTGCTGAAGAACCCCGAAGCCTACAGTGAACTGCTTGCACCCCACAAGGTGGACACTTCCGGCTACGAGCAGAAAGTGCAGGAGGAACAGCAACAGCAAAAACAAGAAGAACAACAACCCGATCAGGGAAATAAAGAAAATCAGGAAGAGCCTAAAAATCAAGAAGAAATGGAACAGAAACAAGAACAGAATCAGGAAGCCACGCAGCAGACGCAGGGCAGACAGGGCTACCAGCCCATCGACGAGAACAGAATCAACTGGCAGGAGCTGGAAGAGCGTTGGGGCGTGAAACGCGACGAGCTTGAAAAGTCCGGCGACCTTCAGAAGATGCTCAACTACGGTAAATCAGACTTGGTGAAGGTCACGCCCAATTTCGGCGGCGAGGCATTCGAGCTGGACGCCCGCCTCTCCTTCAGAAAGGACGGCGAGGGCAATGTCAGCCTTGTGCCGCACTTCATCCGCAAGGAGCAGAAACTGGAAGAGTACAAGGAACACAAGTTCTCCGACGAGGACCGCAAGAACCTCCGCGAGACGGGCAACCTCGGCAGGGTCGTGGACCTCGTGGACAGGGAAACGGGCGAGATTATCCCCTCATTTGTCAGCATCGACCGCAAGACGAACGAGATTACGGATGTGCCGGCAAGCAAGGTGCGCATACCGGAGCGCATCGGCAACACGGAAATTACCAAGCAAGAGCAGGACATGCTCCGTGCCGGGCTGCCCGTGTGCGACAAGCTCATCGAGCGCAAGGACGGCAGGAAGTTCGTCACCACCCTGCAAGTGAACGTGGAACAGCGCGGTGTGGAGTTCGTGCCGGGCACCGGCAGGTCGCCACGTACCGCACAGACGCAGGAAGCCAAGGAGAATCCCACCCAAGCACAAGCGCAGGCGCAAGGTACGGAAAATGCCGCCGGCACGAACAAGGAGCAACGCCGTAACACATGGACCAACGAGGACGGCAGCATCCGCCCCATCAGCAAATGGAGCAATGTCAGTTTTACCGACCAGCAGAAAGCCGACTACGTGGCGGGCAAAGCCGTGAAGCTGGAGAACGTGACCGACAAGCAGGGCTTCCATGCTACGATGTACATCAAGTTCAACCCGGAAAAGGGACGCCCGTACCGCTACGACACCAATCCCGACAACGCGCAGCAGGTCGCCCCAAGCAACGAGAGCCGCACGCAGGTGGCCGTGAACAACGAGGGCAAGACCAACGAGGCGACCAAGAACCTGAATGAGCCGTTGCAGAAAGGACAGACCGCCCCGAAAGACAATAACCAGCAACGGCAGCAGGAAAATCAACAAAAAAGGACGGGCAAGGGCATGAAGATATAATATCCCCAAGCCCGCCACTAAATCCAAAAAATCCGAAGTAAGAAAAAAACAATCAAACAACAAGAAAAATGAAGACAATCATTGCAGAAAAGCCCAGTGTGGCACGTGAAATCGCCCGCATCGTGGGCGCGACAAAGAGAGAGGAAGGTTATTTCGAGGGAGGCGGCTATGCCGTGACATGGGCGTTCGGACACCTCGTCCAGCTTGCCATGCCTGACGGCTACGGTGTGCGCGGATTCGTCCGTGACAACCTGCCCGTCATCCCCGAAACCTTCACGCTCATCCCCCGTCAGACCAAGACGGAGAAGGGCTACAAGCCCGACAGCGGCGTGACGGCGCAAATCAAGGTCATCGCCCGCCTTTTCAACGAAAGCGAGCAGATAGTCGTGGCGACCGATGCCGGGCGCGAAGGAGAGCTTATCTTCCGATACCTCTACCACTATATCGGATGTTCCACCCCGTTCGTCCGCCTCTGGATAAGTTCGCTTACCGACAAGGCCATCCGTGAAGGACTGCGTAACCTCGAAAACGGAAGCAAGTATGATAACCTTTTCCTTGCCGCCAAAGCGAGAAGTGAATCCGACTGGCTCGTGGGCATCAACGGCACGCAGGCACTCACCATCGCCGCCGGATACGGCACATATTCCGTCGGACGTGTGCAGACCCCCACATTGGGAATGGTGTGTGAACGTTATTGGGAAAACTGCCGTTTCACGCCCGAAGCCTTCTGGCAGCTCCATTTTGCCGTGGACGGCAGTAGTGACGGGACAGTGAAATTCTCCTCGTCCGAGAAATGGAAAGAGAAAGAACCGGCAACGGCACTATATAATAAAGTAAGAGAAGAAGGCACAGCCACCGTCACAAAAGTAGAGCGCAAGGAAAAGACGGAAGAAACTCCACTCCTGTTCGACCTGACCACACTCCAGAAAGAGGCCAACGCCAAGCATGGCTTCACGGCGGAGCAGACGCTTGGAATCGCACAGAAGCTCTACGAGAAGAAACTCATCACCTATCCGAGAACGGGAAGCCGGTACATTCCCGAAGATGTGTTCTCCGAAATACCCAAACTGCTTGCCTTCATCGGTGCGATGCCCGAATGGAAAGGCAAGGTGCAGGCGAAAGCGCAGCCGGCACGCCGCAGTGTGGACAACGGCAAAGTGACCGACCACCATGCCCTGCTTGTTACGGGCGAGAAGCCGCTGTTCCTCTCCAAAGAGGACAACACCGTCTATCAGATGATAGCCGGACGCATGATAGAGGCTTTCTCGGAGAAATGTGTCAAGGACACCACTACTGTTACAGCGGAGTGTGCCGGAGCGGAGTTCACGGTAAAAGGCAGTGTCATCAGGCAAGCCGGATGGCGTGCGGTCTATGGCGAGGAGGACAAGGAGGAAATCTCCATCCCCAACTGGCAGGAAGGCGACACGCTGACACTGAAAGGCTGCTCGATCACGGAGGGAAAGACCAAACCCAAGCCGTTGCACACCGAAGCGACCTTGCTTTCGGCTATGGAAACGGCAGGCAAGGAGATTGAGGACGACGCGCTCCGTCAGGCATTGAAGGATTGCGGCATCGGCACGCCCGCCACCCGTGCGGCGATTATCGAAACACTCTTCAAGCGCGGCTATATGGAACGCTGCAAGAAATCGCTCGTGCCTACCGAAAAAGGGCTTGCTCTTTATTCGATAGTGAAGACGATGCGCATCGCCGATGTCGCCCTGACAGGCGAATGGGAAAAGGAACTGGCACGCATCGAGCGCGGGGAGCTGCCCGCCGATACCTTCCGCAAGGAGATAGAGGCGTACACGAGGGAGATTACCTCGGAACTGCTCTCATGCGACAAGCTCTTCGCCCGCAAGGATTCCGGCTGCAAGTGTCCCAAGTGCGGAACGGGAACGATGCAGTTCTACGGCAAGGTCGTCCGTTGCGACAATGCGGAGTGCGGACTGCCCGTTTTCCGACAGAAAGCGAACCGCACCCTTTCCGATGACGAGATCAAAGACCTGCTTACCGAAGGGCACACGAAACTGCTAAAAGGCTTCAAGAGCAAGCAGGGCAAAAGCTTTGATGCCATCGTTGCCTTTGACGGGGAGTTCAATACGACTTTTGTGTTCCCAGAAAGGAAAACGACCAAGAAATTTTCAGGACGGAAGAAATAATAGTAACTTTTGATAAGTCAGGCTGCATCCGGGCAATAGAAATAAACGGGTTTATTTCGTATTGTCTTCGATTTGAATAAAATCCTCACGCTCACAAATGTAAATATGATTTTCATTTGTTTCGCTTAATCGGATTTTTGCGCTAACTTTGCCACTGGTTCAGAGTAATGGATTGTTCTTCGATACCGGATTACACTCATACTTTGGATTTAGTGGTGGCACTCGGAGGGATACCGAGTGCCTTTTTCTTCCTTTTTCCAACCGATTATCCCGTTAATTATCAATCCGCTAAATCCAAAGTAATGAACAACAAGAAGAAAAACGAGGGTCAGACCGACTTTTCCTATTACGGTCTGTACCTGCTTGACTACCTCCGCAACAACCGGTTTGAACAGGCAACCGATACCGCCTTTATCCGTGAGCGTGCCGACCGCGCCGCCGAAACGTATGAACAGGCACGGCTTGACGGCTATCCCACCGAGGGCGCACAGGAACTGGCAATGAACATCCTGCTGCGCGGGCTTCACTACTCCAAGCATGCCATCCTCCGCGAAGTCGTGGAAAGCGAGTTTGCCGATGATGTGCCGGAGGATAAGCAGGATGGCTTCATTGCCGGACTGCTTCCGCTCGTGGATGCGGTGTTCTCCATTTACGACCTCTCGGACGACAACTTCGCCCTGTCGCCCGACTACGACCTGCTGCGCACGGAGCTGACGGGAGCCGTCGTACTTTACATCGAAGAGTATGGCGTTTAACCGCAAGCAGAGATTACGGGACAACATCGAGGCGATACGGACGGCATTCATCCTTGACAGGGAACAGCGTACCCCCACCGCACGCGAAAGGCTGCTGCTGGAGCGTTACTGCGGCTTCGGAGGGCTGAAGTGCATACTGAACCCCGCCAAGGAACTGACGGATGCCGTCCATTGGGCGAAATCAGACCTCGAACTGTTTGCCCCTACGGTGGAGCTGCACAGACTGGTGCGCGAGAACTGCCGTGACGAAATGGAATACAAGCGGTACATGGACGCGATGAAGCAGTCCGTACTGACCGCCTTCTACACTCCGCCGGAAATAACCGATGCGATTGCCGACGTGCTGCACGGGCACGGCATACGCCCCGACCGTGTGCTTGAACCCTCGGCAGGCATGGGCGCATTCGTGGATGCGGTGCTGGGCTACAAGCCGGATGCCGATATAATGGCATTTGAAAAAGACCTGATGACGGGCCGGATTCTGAAACACCTGCATCCCGATCAGAAAGTGCGGGTGCAGGGATTCGAGAAGATAGAAAAGCCGTTTACCGGCTACTTCGACCTTGTCATCTCCAACATTCCGTTCGGTGATGTGGCGGTGTTTGACCCGGAGTTTACGGGCAGCCACGACCCTGCAAGGCGTTCCGCCGCGAAGACGATACACAACTATTTCTTTCTGAAGAGCCTCGACACGGTGCGCGAGGGCGGCATTGTGGCGTTCATCACCTCGCAAGGGGTGCTGGATGCTCCATCCAACGCGCCCATACGCGAGTATATGATGAAACATGCCAATCCGGTGGGTGTCGCACGCCTGCCGAACAATCTTTTCACGGACAACGCAGGCACGGAAGTGGGCAGCGACCTGATCATCCTGCAAAAGAACAGCGGAAAGAAACGGGAACTGTATGATTATGAGGAAATGTTCATACAGACAGGGAAGACCCCGATCGGCAGTTTCGAGAACGGATATGTCGGCAGCATCGGCATGATTCCCCATTCCGACCTAATAAGAAGTACAGACCCTTACGGGAAACCTGCCTATAAAATCATGCACCGGGGCGACATTGAACAGATGGCGGAGGACTTGCGGGAGCATTTAAGCATTGAAATGCTAAAGTTTGACAAGAAACTGTATGACAGGCACAGTCTTCATCCTGCGCAAAGTAAAAGCACGGAAGGTGAAATTGTCTCCACTCCCGAAATACAGCCGCATATTGAAAATGTAACGAACTCCGAAACGGTGGCAAAACCGGAAGAAGTAACGCCACAGCCCACAGACGAAAAGCCGGAGATAGAGCCACACCGCCCGATGAAGCATTCGGACGGTGTGCAGCTCTCCCTGCTTGACCTTTTGGGAATGACCGAAGAAGTCAGCAAGGAGGAAGCTTCCAAGAAGAAAAAGGCAGCGAAAAAGGAAAGTGCCGCAAAGCGTACCGCGTCCAAACCGAAAGTGCAGGTTACACCGAAGGTTACGAATATACCTCCGCATACCACCTCTGTTTCTCCGGCTGAAAAGAAAACGGACGAGAAAAAGGAAGTGGAGGAAGTGGATAAGCAAAGCGATCCAGACGACATCTATGCTTCCATTAACTGGGAAGACAATCCGCCCATCAACGGTTTCTATGAAATGATGATGGATATGACACCTGAAAAGCGCAAGGCTCTTCGGCAAGTGGCGGAACGGCACAGGCAGGAACAATCGAAAGCACCCACCGTACAACAGGCGGAACACGATACGGAGGTGAAAAAGCAGGAGGAAGTCTTGGATATGAAACCGCGTCCCTATCACCGCACGCCTGAAATGCACCTGCGTGAAGGGTCGCTGGTGGCAAACAGGGCACGCGACATCGGGTATCTGAAAGACATCACTCCCTACGGTGCGACATTCCAGCCGATCGGACTGACCGGTTATCAGAAAGAAAAGGCACTGCTGTATGTATCAGTCCGTGACGCATACGAGAGGCTGTACCGCTATGAATCGAACAGACACGAGGCAAATCCCCAGTGGCGTGAACACCTGAACACCTGCTACGATGAATTTGTCATGCGCTACGGCAACCTGAATGCCAAGCAGAATGTGAAACTGGTGATGATGGATGCCGGCGGACGCGATGTCCTTTCGCTGGAACGTGCGGAGGGCGGCAGGTTTGTGAAGGCGGACATCTTTGAACGCCCCGTATCCTTCGGGGTGGAGTCCGCCGTGAATGCCGGGACACCGGAGGAAGCGCTTGCAGCATCGCTCAACCGGTTCGGAACGGTCGATCTCGATTATATGAGGGAGATAACCGACGGCACGGAGGAGGAACTGCTCCAAGCCCTGAAAGGGCGCATCTTCTACAACCCGCTCGTAACCGGTTACGAAATCAAGGACAGGTTCATCGCCGGGAACGTGATAGAGAAGGCGGAACGAATCGAAAATTGGATAAATGCCAATCCCGAAAATGAACATATGCCTGAAGTGAAGGAGGCACTGGAAGCATTGAAAGAAGCCGAACCGCAGCGGATTGAGTTTGAAGACCTCGACTTCAACTTCGGTGAACGATGGATTCCCACGGGCGTGTACGCCTCGTATATGAGCCACCTGTTTGAAACGGACGTGAAAATCGCCTATTCCGCCAGCATGGACGAGTTCTCGGTGGCTTGCGGCTACCGTACCATGAAAATCACGGACGAGTTTCTGGTAAAGGGTTATTACCGCCACTACGACGGTATGCACCTGCTGAAGCACGCCCTGCACAACACCTGCCCGGACATGATGAAGTCCATCGGCAAGGACGAGCACGGCAACGACATCAAGGTGCGCGACAGCGAGGGCATACAGCTCGCCAACGCCAAGATTGACGAAATCCGGGGTGGGTTCTCCGAATGGCTGGAAGAGCAGTCTCCGCAGTTCAAGGAGAGGCTCGTGACGATGTATAACCGCAAGTTCAACTGTTTCGTGCGCCCGAAGTATGACGGAAGCCACCAGACCTTTCCCGACCTCAATCTCAAAGGGCTGGCAAGCCGGGGAATCAAGAGCATATATCCCTCGCAAAAGGACTGCGTATGGATGCTGAAGCAGAACGGAGGCGGGATCTGTGACCATGAGGTTGGAACCGGTAAAACGCTGATAATGTGCATTGCAGCGCATGAAATGAAGCGGTTGAAACTGGCGAATAAGCCGATGATTATCGGCTTGAAGGCGAATGTGGCGGAGATTGCAGCCACCTATCAGTCCGCCTATCCGAACGCCCGCATCCTGTATGCATCGGAAAAGGACTTTTCCACCGCCAACCGCGTGCGTTTCTTCAACAACATCAGGAACAACGATTACGATTGTGTCATCATGAGCCACGACCAGTTCGGGAAGATACCGCAAAGTCCGGAGTTGCAACAGCGCATCCTGCAGGCGGAACTTGATACAGTGGAGGAAAACCTCGAAGTGCTGCGTCAGCAGGGCAAAAATGTGTCGCGGGCGATGCTGAAAGGGCTGGAGAAGCGCAAGCACAACCTTGAAGCAAAACTGGAAAAAGTGGAATACGCCATCAAGTCACGCACGGACGATGTGGCGGATTTCAAGCAGATGGGCATCGACCACATCTTCATTGACGAATCGCACCAATTTAAGAACTTGACTTTCAACACCCGGCATGACCGTGTGGCGGGGTTGGGAAACTCGGAAGGAAGCCAGAAAGCCCTGAATATGCTTTTTGCCATACGAACTATACAGGAGCGCACGGACAAGGACTTGGGGGCTACGTTCCTGTCCGGCACAACCATTTCCAACAGTCTGACGGAATTGTACCTGCTCTTCAAGTATCTGCGTCCGAAGGAATTGGAAAGGCAGGATATCCGATGCTTCGACGCATGGGCGGCAATTTTCGCCAAAAAGACAACCGACTTCGAGTTCAACGTGACGAACAATGTGGTTCAGAAGGAGCGTTTCCGATATTTCATCAAAGTGCCGGAGCTTGCCGCCTTCTACAACGAGATTACCGATTACCGCACGGCGGAGGACGTGGGTGTGGATCGTCCGCGTAAGAACGAGATACTGCATCACATACCTCCCACGCCCGACCAAGAGTATTTCATCAAACAGCTGATGCAGTTCGCCAAGACGGGTGACGCCACGCTGCTGGGCAGACCGCCCCTGTCGGAAACGGAGGAGAAGGCGAAGATGCTTATCGCCACCGATTACGCGCGGAAGATGGCTCTCGACATGCGCATGATAGACCCGCATTATGAGGACCACCCCGACAACAAGGCTTCCCACTGCGCCAAGACGATTGCGGAGTATTACCACAAATACGACGCGCAGAAAGGCACGCAGTTCGTGTTCTCGGATCTGGGAACATACCAGCCGGGCGACGGATGGAACGTGTACAGCGAGATAAAGCGGAAGCTGACGGAGGACTACGGCATCCCGGCAAGCGAGGTGCGCTTCATTCAGGAGTGCAAGACCGACAAGGCACGCAAGGGGGTGATAGACGCCATGAACGCCGGAACGGTGCGCGTGCTGTTCGGTTCCACTTCCATGCTCGGAACGGGTGTGAACGCGCAGAAACGGTGTGTCGCAATCCATCATTTGGATACGCCGTGGGTGCGACATGAAGTCGCATAGATAATTGTTGGAATGATACTTACGGGTATCAGCTTTAACCCGCTGTTCCGTCAGCGGTAGCCTACCGACCGATGCACCTTAATGTTGTATTAAGCGGTCGGGACGAAGTACACTTTCGCAAGACAAGACAGAACCGTGAGGGGAAGTCAAGTACGGTTAGTATCATACCGTAGAGTGGCGAGGCTGGATAGTATGGTTAGCGCAAGCGAACTGTTAGTAAACTTCGTAATGTCACGAAAGAGTGTAAGATACTGGCACACTCTACCCAAAAGGGAAGCGGTCGGTTAATCCTCTCCATGGTAGGATTACACGGATATAAGCACCGCCGGAGGATGAGACAGAACCTAACCTATCCGTTAGTTATCTATGTGGAACATGGTAAGCCTGTATATCTCCTGTCATGTAAAAATGACAGGTAAGCTGACAGCAATGAAAGCCGAATGGTGTGCAGGTATAAGATAACAGAAAAAGCGAATGCCGTTCTGTAATGGAGCGGATACGGATTGAACCGACATCACGGGCTGATGTGGGCGACATCATCCGACACGAAAGTGGGCAGACTTCTGTGACGACATTAGGTAGGCAATCAAACCGAATGTTGTCAAATGGTGATTCTTTACAATTAACTTTTAGAACTTTCAAAAGGAGGAAAGCAAATGAACGAAAACAAGACATCGTGTGCGCCTGCTGACAATCAGCAAACACTTTGGGACAGAATAGACTGGACTAAAGCGGAGTTGGCTGTCAGAAAGCTACAAGCACGAATTGTAAAGGCTCAGAAGGAAGGCAGATACAACAAGGTGAAAGCCTTGCAGTGGACGCTGACCCACTCTTTTTACGCAAAAGCCTTAGCCGTAAAGAGAGTTACTTCTAACGGAGGTGGCAACACCCCCGGAGTGGACATGGAAACATGGGAGAAACCCGAAGCAAAAACACAAGCGATAAGCGAACTCAAACGCAGAGGCTACCAGCCGAAGCCATTGAGAAGAGTCCACATCAAAAAGAGTAATGGCAAACTGCGACCGTTGGGAATACCGACAATGAAAGACAGAGCCATGCAAGCACTCTACCTTATGGCATTAGAACCAGTGTCGGAAACAACAGCCGACTCACGTTCATACGGTTTCCGCAAGGAACGCCGCTGTATGGACGCGGTAATGCAATGCCATAACATTCTCCGAAAAGGCTATTCTCCCGAATGGATTCTGGAGGGTGACATAAAGGGGTGCTTCGACCATATCAGCCATGAATGGCTGCTTGCCAACATCCCTATGGACAAGGCAATACTCCGAAAATGGTTGAAATGCGGCTATATCTTCAACAAACAGATGTTCCCGACAGAGGAGGGAACGCCACAAGGTGGCATTATCTCTCCCACGCTTGCCAATATGACATTGGACGGATTGCAGAAAGTCCTTGCAGAGAAATATAAACGAGTTAGAATCAAAGGTAAGTTATATTCGCCAATGGTGAATCTTGTCCGTTACGCTGATGACTTTATAATTACCTGCGAGAACCGTGAAACACTTGAAAAGGAAATCAAGCCATTGGTAGCCGACTTTATGTCTGAAAGAGGTCTGACCTTATCAGAAGAAAAGACGGTGATAACCAATATCCGTGACGGTTTCGATTTTCTCGGTTTCAACATCCGCAAATTCGGCAATGAAATATTGACCAAGCCGACCAAGAAAGCCGAAAAACGCTTTATGGAGAATATCCGTAAGGTGACAAAAGGTCATAAGGGTTGCAAGCAGGAATCATTAATCAGGATGTTGAATGCTAAAATTCGAGGATGGGGAGCATATTATCAGCATGGGGCGACACGTGATTCTTTTCACAGAATCGACCATCAGATATTTCTCGCCTTGTGGCAATGGGCTAAACGCCGTCATTCCAAGAAAGGGAAACAGTGGATAAAAGACCGCTATTGGCACAATATCCGAGGGAACAGCTGGACTTTTGCGGCTAAGTTCAAGAAATCAAACGGCAAAGAAGACCAACTTACCTTGTTGAAACTGGCATCTTCGTTTCCTTTTCTGCAATATACGCAGATAAAGGGGGACATGAATCCGTTTGACGCAGACTGCCGCCTGTACTTCAATAAAAGAATGAAGTCAAAGATGCTTGTGACGCTGAAAGGACGTAAATCCCTGCTTTACCTATGGGAAAAGCAAGGTCGGAAATGTCCGATATGTGGTGAACCGATTGACACGCATAAGGCATGGAATGTAATGCCGACCGTACAAGACGGACGGAAATGCAATCTGTTGGTTCATGATGAATGTTTCAAATTATCCCGTAAAAACAATGGAAACAAGAAGTAGGATGAGCCGGTCTCTGCACACGAACAGAGACTTTGAAAAGCTTGAGCCGTATGAGGGGAAACCCTCACGTACGGTTCTGAGGGGGGAAGAGGGCAGTAATGCCCTTGACCTACCCGATCGTCCATCCGACCTGCAACAGCGTGACGGACGCGGAGTTAGGGCGGGCAACGAGATTGCCAAGCGTTTTGCCGGGAACAATGTGGATGTCATCATCTACGCGGTGGAAAAGTCGTTGGACAGCTACAAGTTCAACCTGCTGCACTGCAAGCAGACGTTCATCTCGCAGCTCAAAAGCGGGGCGATGGGCGCACGTACCATCGATGAGGGGGCTATGGACGAGAAATCGGGCATGAACTTCTCGGAGTACATGGCGTTGCTCTCCGGCAATACCGACCTTTTGGACAAGGCGAAACTGGAGAAGCGTATCGCATCGCTTGAAGGGGAACGCAAGTCGTTCAACAAGGGCAAGCGCGATTCGGAGTTCAAGCTGGAAGCCAAGACGGGGGAACTGCGCAACAACACGGCTGTCATCGAAGCCATGACGGAGGACTGGAACCGTTTTCTTTCCGTTGTGCAGACTGATAAGGAAGGTAGTCGCCTTAATATTGTCAAGGTGGACGGCGTGGATTCAACCGACGAAAAAGTTATTGGAAAGCGTTTGCAGGAGATAGCCAAGAACGCCACGACGGGCGGTTTGTACAAGCCTGTCGGGGAGATTTACGGTTTCCCGATAATGGTGGTCAGCGAGAGGATACTCAAAGAGGGGCTGGAATTTACCGACAATCGCTTCGTGGTGGAAGGGAATTACAAATACACCTATAACAACGGGCATCTGGCGATGGCTGACCCGGTAGCCGCCGCACGTAATTTCCTGAATGCATTGGAGAGGATTCCGTCCATCATCGACCAGTATAAGGCGAAGAACGAGGTGCTGGAAAAGGAGGTTCCGCAGTTGCAGGAGATAGCGGGCAAGGTGTGGAAGAAAGAGGACGAACTGAAACAGTTGAAGTCCGAACTTGCCGCGCTTGACCGCAAGATACAGTTGGAGCTTGCGCCGCCCGCGCAGGAAGTCACCGAAAAAGAAAAGAACGGGCAGGAGATCAAGCCAGATGCGGAAGGTGTACGGAGCATATCGCCACAACAAACCGATGATGTCCCGCAGATTCGCAGCCCGATGGATAAACGAAGTCCGTCTGGCAATTTCATTGCCAATCATATCATTATCGGGCGTCCGGGTTTTCAGTTTAAGGATGAAAACCGATCGAAAGGGATAAAAATTTAAAATTATGAATTTTATATAAAATATTAATAGGGGCTATCCAAAAGGTCTAAAAGTAAATCTTATCCCCTCTGCAAGTATCTGTAGAAGAGTGATTGCAAGAATTTCTTTCTTTTTGGGCAGCCTCTATTAAATTTATTTATTCTTTCTTGATTTATGTTTATAAACATTATACCAAAAACATTCCAACTAACCTTGTTTATGTTTTGTCAGCCACCATTTGCACAACCATATTTGACTCCCAAAGAGAGTGAATTCGATAAGATAACTTGCTGCATACCCACAATAAGGGGCTAAATAGAATACGAATGGGAAATAGATAACAGTACCGACAACAGATTGCGTTATGTAGTTGGTTAAACTCATTTTACCATAAAGCTGTAATGTGGAAACCGCTTTTTTGACACGTTCCTTATGACACAATAATATGAACGAGAATATTTCTACAGAATCATCAGTAAAACAGAAAAAAATACTAATTTTGTTTTTGATGATCATTTCAAAAGGAATTAGAAAAAATGTCTAATTCTAACTTATAGAGGAAAAAGCAACAATTAAATATTAAAGAATAAAAGATACGAAAAATATGACGCCAAAAGAGATACTACAAGAATGGATTGACTGCTTCAACGCCGCCGATGCAGTCGCTTTGGCAAACTTATACGCTCAGGATGCCATAAACCATCAAGTCGCAAACACCCCGGTTATAGGAAAAACAGCTATCCATAAAATGTTTGTAAATGAATTTGCAACCTCAAAAATGGTTTGTATTGTTGAGCATATATTCGAGGATGGAGAATGGGCTATCATGGAATGGAAAGATCCGCTCGGGTTGCGAGGATGCGGATTCTTCCATGTGCAAAACGATAAAATCGTTTTCCAAAGAGGTTATTGGGATAAGCTCAGCTTTCTCAAACAGCACGGTTTAACCGTAGAGAATAGTGATAAAAATCCAAACACATAACACCGTCCGATATGGGAATCATCATTCATTCTTTAGAGTCCGTTTCTTTCAAAGATTTGTATGCGGCATTCTCATCCGCATTCAAAGATTATGATTTCTCTTTGAATGCGGATGAATTGCGACGCATGCTCGACCGACGAGGATACAATCCACAACTATCTTTCGGAGCATTTTTCGAAGGACGGCTGATTTCTTTTGTGTTTAACGGAACAGGCATGTACAACAACATCTTGACGGCCTATGACACAGGGACGGGAACCGTACCTTCATTCCGGGGATTACACCTAACCCAAAAAATATTCACTTTCAGCCTCGAATTGATATATCAACAAGGAGTTCGGCAATATGTACTGGAAGTTTTGCAACACAATCACAAAGCAATAAAAATATATCGCAAATTAGGCTTTGAAACACAGAGAAATTTCAACTACTACTCTGCCAAACTGAGCGATATTGTTCCTGTATTGCAAGTAAACCATACCGCATGTCGCATACTCCCATCGGATTTAAAAAACTGCCTTAACCAAACGGCCTGGTTCGATTTTCATCCTTCATGGCAAAATGACAGGGCTTCACTGGAACGCGGAATCGACAATTTGGACATATTGGGAGCTTATGAAAGAGAAGAACTTGTCGGATTTGTTATCTTTGAACCGGCATCAGGCGATATTTCATCCCTCGCAGTTGCAAAAGATTACCGGCGTAAAGGAATAGGTAAGTCCTTGCTTAAAAGTGCTGTCAGTCATTTTCAAAGCGATGTACTCAAATTTACTAATGTTGATTGCGATTGTGAATCAGTCACTGGTTTCTTGTCATCATTAGGACTTACCCCAAAAGGACAACAGTTTGAAATGGTCAGAAAAATTTAACCTACATTTATATGAATAGCCCTCATCATCAAATAACGGTTCTCAGCTATACGCAGGCAGGGATTTTAACCACTGAACTTCCTACGAAGAACTGAACTTTAAATTTACCACTTAACTGTCCTACGAAGCACGAAAGCCCTGCTTGCGTATAGGTGATGTTATGCGGTCGGTTTTCATTTTCTCTTCTTTCTCGTTAATTTGTCAAGCAAAGTTACTAAATTTGCAGTCAAGCAATTTCAATTTTTGAATTATGTATTTCAGCAGACCTTGGACTTCTATCTAAGTGATAGGCAGTCCTGAAAATTCCAATCTCTTTTAGGTCAAGACAATTAGTCTATGGGTTTCGTGTACCGACTTTTTTGTAAAGGCGTTACGTTGTCATAGTTGCTCTGTCGGGTAATACTGTCTATTCACTTCTCCACGATTTGAATTCAAGTATTCACCTGTAAGAAGTTACTAAACCTGTTGGCGGAATTAATTTAGTGCATACTTAATTCTGCCAATGGGCTTGTCG
>ERZ791852.962-NODE-962-length-19125-cov-4.539591_pt1 | contig 19125 bp, 10 predicted proteins | sample MGYA00510287_ERZ791852 | MGnify/ENA primary metagenome ERZ791852 (study PRJEB30046, sample SAMN00715257) | human gut metagenome | study: EMG produced TPA metagenomics assembly of the A metagenome-wide association study of gut microbiota in type 2... | reverse complement strand
AGCACCAGTTGCACCTTGTGGCCCAATAATGGTTACACCATCTTTACCGTTAGTACCATTTTCACCATTAACAACAACTTTATCAAGGTTGGACAAATCTTTATTCAAAGCAAATTCAACTTTAGCACCATTAGCATCAGATGTTTGTTTTACAGTGAGGTTCTTACCTGCAGCCATTTCAACAGTCTTACCATCGGAAATGTTCTTAGCAGCAGTTTCAGATGTAGGATCTGTGTTACCTGTGGATTTTACATTCCAGGAAGAAGCAGTTCCAGTGCCACCACCAGTAGCGCTTACTGTGTAAACATCTTCACCATTTGCACCTGTAGTCTTATTAACAGTTACGTTAGTACCAGCTTCAACAACTGTCTTAGCCGCTTTCAATTGTTTTACATTAACTGCATCATTATTATCTGTGCCAGGAGCCAAGTTCACAATCTTATTATTTGTTGTGCCATCACCCATGGACAAATTACCACCCTTAATAGTTACAGCAGGTGTTGTAGCATTTGGTGCATCATTCAATGTGATGGATGTACTACCGTTATTTACGGAATTGATACCCTTTAAGTTTTTATTTAACTTGAGTTCCAATGTAGAGGTACCATCAGCTACTACAGCGATATTACCAGCCGCAGATGCGAAGCTCGGAACGTCTGCTGCAGCAACACCTTCACCTTGAACTTTTACAAGAGAACCAAGTTTATGAGCATTTACAGTTGCATCGTTATTACCAGTGAAATTCAAACCTTTATTAATCAATGCATCAGATGTATTTTTAAGGTCTTTTACGTTTACAGCTGCATTTGGTGTGTTAGTAGCGGCTGTATCCAACTTAGTTAAGAATGCATTACCTGTAGATGTACCAGTTTTATCGATAGCAGAGCCAACGTTGTTGACAACCATGTTACCACCAGTTGTGTTGCCATTGCCATCCATGAAGGATGTGATTACATCATCTTTGTCTACATCATTACCAGCTGCACCATCAAGATTTGTTGTGAAAGTGCCATCTGGGCGTTTAACAACTTTCGTACCATCAGCTTTTGTGTAAACAGCTGGAGTTACAGCGTTTACTGTGTAAGTTGTTCGACCTGTTGTTGCATCAGAGCTTTCAGATACATTGACATTATCGCCAGCTTTTACTATAGTACCAAGTTTTGTAATTTCTTTCTTGCCTGCATTTGTGATGTTGGAAAGATCATTCTTAGCAACACCACTGATAATAGCTTTTTCAGTTGTAGCATTGCCATCACCATCAACATAATCCAATGTTACATCGCCATTATTATCTACTGTGTACGCAGGATGAGTTGCTGTAGTAGGTGCAATATGACGTTCAGCAGCTTTTACTGCATGTAATTGGCTACCATTAACAGCATCTGTTGATGTGGAACTTACATCACCAGCTTTAACATTAACGATTTTGTTACCGCCATTATCTAAGCCAGTATTAGTCAATTTAACATCAGTTGTAGTTGCACCAGGAGTTGTAGGTGCCTTAATTGTAATACCACCATTATTAACTTTAGTATCACCAACAGTTAAGGAACCAGCATTAGTAAGATCGATATCTTTATTCAAAGAATAAGTGTATGTATGTTCACCAGTCAAATCTTGTTTAACTGTTAAGTTTTTACCAGCCGCAAAGTTTACTTGATCGCCAGGTTTTACAACAGTCGCTGTAGAATTACCAACAAGTGTACCACCATTTGCTTTAGCATTTGCTTTCCAACCGGAGTTATTAATTGTATCTACTACAGTTTTAACAGTAGCAATACCATCTTTACCAGCTGCACCAGCTTGTCCTGGAACACCAGGTTTACCATCAGTTACTGTTGGAGCTGTACCAAGGTTAACATCAAATGTTACTTTACCATCAGCACCAACACTAGCAGTTGTATAATCACCACCTGTGAAATTCAAACCTTTATCAAGTTTAACGGTTTGATCAGCAGTTGTAGTAGTACCATTAGTTGCTTTATAAGTTAATGGAATTTGTTTTGCAGCTTTATTGCCATCGAATGTAACTGCATATGTTGTATTGTGGTTAGTATTGTCTTGTGTTGGTGTTACAGTAATAGGATTATCTGTGTTGCCACCATTATTTACTGTTACTGCTTCACGAGCTGCATCTTTAACAGCATTTTTAGAAACGGATACTTCGTATTGAGCACCAGGATCATTTACAGCTTTACCGCCTGCAACAGAAACATCAGCAATGTTGGTATCACCAGTTGCAGCTGCTTTTTTAACTACGCTTTCAGTAGAAGCTGCGCCACCTGTCGCAGTAGAGCTTACTGTATAGATATCATGACCATCTGTGCCTTTGCTTGGGGTTACAGTAATACCAGTACCAGCTTTAACTTCAGTTCTTAAACCTTTAATTTGACTGTAGTTAACAGCATCAGTATCATCAGTACCTTTAGCCACGTTAGTAATTTTATTACCATCTACACTCAAGTTGCCGCCGGAAATAGTTGTGCCACCACCATTGTTCAATGTGATTTTGGATGTACCATTTTGAATGCTTTCAATATCTTTAAGAGTGGAGCTCAAAGAATATGTGAATTGTTTATCATTTTGATCTAATACAATGTTTTTACCAGCACTTAATGTAACTGTACTACCAGGATTTACTAATTTAGTAGCTTGTGTACCTGTTACACTACCGCCATTATTGGAAGAAACTACATTCCAACCAGATTTATTAATCGCATCAGCTACATTTGTAGTTGTTGCAAGACCATTTGTAGTTGGAGCTACCGCTTTACCAGCAGTGTTAGCATCAATAGGACTACCAATTTTAGCTGTTACGGTAATACCATTTTTATCAGCAGATGTAGACATAAAGCTATTATTATCACCTTTAATATTCAATGTACCATTGTCTAACAATACATCGCTATTGCCAGTGTCACCAGCGTATTTCAAGTTAACGCTTCTTAATTGAGCTACGTTAACAGCATCAGTATCGTCTTTACCTGCTGCAAGGCCTGTAATTTGACGAGTTGCTGTAGGACCATTACCAACAGCAACCGCACCAAGAGTAGAAGTTTGAGCTGTTCCACTTAAACCACGATACGTATTTGTGCGAGAATCAGCTGGATTGAAGCCTTGAATACCTGCAGCTGCAGTAGTAGCAGAGTTAGAGCCAAGCGCTACACCGTCTGCAATATCAGCTTTACTACCTTCACCAATTGCAACAGTAGCTTTACCATCAGTTACAGCCTGGTAACCAATTGCAACGTTGTGTTCACCAGATGCAGTGGAACGAACACCAGCTGCAAGCGATTCTTTACCAGTTACTGTATTGGAACGACCAAATGCAGCAGATGTACGACCAGTTACTGTATTAGATAAACCAACTGCAGCACCTTCATAATCAGCTTTGTTATTTGTACCGACTGCTACCGACCCATCACCTGTTGCTTGAGATAAATGACCTATTGCAGTAGCATTACCACCAGAAGCAACTGTATTATTACCAATTGCTGTTGTATTAGTATTAGATGCATTCGCTTGATTACCAATCGCAGTTGCATTCGTATTTGTTGCTTGTGCAGTATCACCAAATGCAGCAGCACTTTGACCACTTGCTTTAGAGTTTTTACCAACAGCAGAGGCATTTAGTCCAGAGGCTGCAGAGTTATTACCAACAGCAATAGAATCGTTTTTAGAAGCATTTGCTAAATTACCAACAGAAATCGCTCTTTCTGCTTCCGCTTTAGATTTATAACCAACAGCTATAGCTCTTTCAGCAGTTGCTTCTGCAGAGGACCCTAAAGATGTTGCATAATTCCCAGAAGATTTTGATAACGTACCAATGGCGATAGCACGCGTTGCACCAGCTGATGTTTCAGCTTCACGGCCAATAGCTTGAGAATCTTCAGCATAGCCTCTTGCACCAGAACCAATAGCTGTCGCATAGTTTGCAGTAGCCTTAGTTTGGAAACCCAAAGCAGCCGCATATTCACCACTTGACTTAGAACCAGAACCAACAGCTGTACTATCTTTGGCGGTTGCTTCTGTTTCGTTACCAATAGCAATAGATGCTTCTTCACCATTTGTTTTAGCTTGACGCCCCAAAGCGATAGCTGCTTTGCCATTAGCATGGGTTTGGTCACCAATTGCGATAGAGAAATTATTATTAGCATACGCTGAGTTAGCCCAACCACTACCAATCGCAATAGAGGCATCAGCGGTTGATACCCCCCCGCCACTAGTATTATTAGCAGCGTCTACATAACCAGGCATCATAGCACCTGCTGCTACTAAAGCAGCAAAAACTGTAGATAATGCTTTTTTCTTACCACCATTGTTTTTCGCTACTTCAGATACTACAACGTAGCATTCTTTTGTTTTGCTCCAAACAACTTTAAAGATCTTATTCATATTTCTATGAACCCCTTTCTTTTTCTCTTTCTTTAAGACACTTATAATCCTTAATTAATCCCTATTCAATAGAAATAAAAATCATTGTGTGAAGAACATTTTTGCATGCTTCACTTTTCATTCATCTTACTTCATGTACATACTATAACAAATATTTTTTGTTTTGTAAAACATTTTCTCTCATTTTTTTCTCATAAAATTGGAAAAATGTTTATTTTTTTAATTTTTGTTAAGAAATGGTGTATTTTTTACACATTTTTGTACTATTTTTTTCAATTTCAGTAAACATAAATTAATCATTTTCGATTTATTTACTTACATAAATATTAACAATCATGATTTATTCATAAATATGATGTTAATATGTTTATGCACTACAAGTTTTTTCGATATATTGTAAAATGCTATTAAATCATGTTAAATAAGGATATAAAAAGCATTACCTATCAAGAAAAATAAGTATTTAAATTAGCAAAACTAATCAAATATACCTTGCAAAGCATGAATGAGGTATTCATGAATATAACTGTGATATTAGAGATATAATAGTTAAATTTAAAATTTCTCTGTTGTCTCTATTTATATCTATAAAATGCCGTCCCTATAATCCATGTCATTTGCTATATATAGTTATATATAGGGATATAAACTTTCACCTATAGGGATATAAACTTTCACCATAAAGCAATGTAGTATGATATACTAATCTACAGTAATACATGAGGGAGTGTAGACAAAGGGGTTAATCATGAAAAAAGAAGCTAAAAAAAATAAGGCCGCATCAGCCTCTGCTGAAACGGCAACAAACAAGAATGTCGTATCTAAACCGGATGCAACGGATACAGCAACGCATACCATGGACGTGCCTACGGATGTGGAAAAGGGTATTAACGATTTAAAGGCATCCTACGATACGTTCCTTTATATTTCAAAGCCATTTTCTAGCACGAATATTAATAATTTGTATGCTAAGGCTAAGATTTATGGACTTGATCCGGTGGCGCCGAGCAAGGCGCGCGTGTTAGAGCTTGGCGCATCCTGCGGCGGTAATATCATCCCACAAGCGATGTACTACCCTACGGCGACTTTCACAGGCATCGACCTATCTGGCGTACAGGTGGAGCACGGCAAGGAGATTATCGAATCCATCGGCCTTAAGAACGTGACGCTACTCGAAAAAAACATTATGGACGTGGATACGAATTTCGGCACCTTCGATTACATTATCGTTCATGGTATCTGGTCTTGGGTACCGGACATGGTGAAAGACAAAATTCTCGACATTTGCAGCGAGAATTTATCGAGCCGTGGCATCGCTTATGTATCGTACAATACGTACCCTGGCTGGAAACGCTTAGAGCAATTGCGCGATATCATGTTGTACGCGGATAAACGGGCAGAAGATAAGGGTTTATTAGAACGCACATTATATACGAAGAGTGTGTTAAAGCTTGTAGCAGAAACGATGAACAGCGACGATCGTTCTCGGGCCCAATCGAATTACAAGATTAACAACATCAATCGGGTGTTACAATCTAATGATTATTATGTAGCACACGAATACTTGGAAACGTACAATGATCCAGTGTATGTATCCGATTTCATCGAACGAGCTCGTCAACACGGCTGTGCCTATATAGGTGACGAATCATTACAACGATCCTTCATTACCTGGCTTTCAGGAGACGTGGAAAAAAACATTTCCACCCTATCCAACGGCAATTACATCGACAAGGAACAGTTCTACGATTACGTGTACGACACGCAATTCCGCATGAGCCTATTGACGAAACTATCCAACGAGGACAAGATCAACCACGACGAAACGGTAACCCAAGACATCTTGAACAACCTGTACTTTATGGCGCCGTCTAGAAATGTGAAGGGCGTTCCTGAGGACTGGACCAATACTGTTCACATCGCTATCAAGGTGTTGATGGATACGTTCAAGGAATTCACCGTTCAGGACATCGTCAACTATATTAGTTCCCACTATCCAGGCTATGTCATCGATGGCGATGTATTATATCAACGTCTGTTCCTACTCATCGTGACGGACAACCTCAACATTTACGGTTCTTCCTATCCTCGCACGCCGTTTGTTGAAAATGAAAGCTACATCCCAGAGCGCTTTATTAAATACATCGAAACCATTGTGGAAAAAGGCGGCAGCCAATACCTCACACCGGGTAACATGTACAATCAAGTGGACGGGGACGTCGACAATGGCCTATTATATGTGATGAAACAATTGGCTAAACCAATCTCTCGGGCCGATTTAATCGCCAACCTCGACGAAAACCTAACTGTTAACCGCACCACTAAGGACGGCTATAACTACGTTGTACCGACCGAACAATACATGGACGAAGTGTTGACACACATTGAAATGTTAGGGTATTTTGAGAAATAATTTGAATACGAAAAAGGAGCTGTAACAAAACAGCTCCTTTTTATACTATCCATTAATCTATCCTATACAAAACATAATCCTAAGTTAGAATTACGCTCCAACGAATGCTTATCTTGTTTTATATAATCCCATGATTCTTTATAATCTGTACATTGAGAAAATGTAGACTCACTTATAAATTTAATAAACGCATTTATATCATCATAATACCTTTCGGTAAAATCCAATGAGTTAGCCTTTTTCTCCTCATCAGTAGCATTGGGCTTATCATGTAACACATGATCCAGGTTACAAGACATATAATATATTTTATAAGGAATATTATTCCACATTACAGAGGTCCTTGAACTTAAGGTATTCAAATTCTCACGCTTATGCTCATTTCGCTCAATAGCAACTTGTCGATTTGGGACTATAACAGACTCTAATGTATATACAAATTTATCTTTTGTCTCATCCTCAATAATGACAGAGTCATCAACAAAAGCTCCATCCATATCAACTAAATGTATAATTTGCTGAACATCCGCAGCTTTAAAATGATTATTTTCAGCATATACCTTAATTTCATTACCTAATCGAGCCTTAATATTCGACTGGTTTATTCCTCTTTTAGAGGTAATATCACCGTACATAATTTTCATATGTACAGTATTACTATCAAAAAATTTAGAGAAATATAGTTCTAATGAATCCGCATCAGAAGGTCCTTCAACAATAACAAGCACTATTTTTCGTCGTGCCATTTATATGCACCAGCTTTCCTAAAAGCATAAGAAATTTCAGCATTATTTGTCGATTTATATAGTTCTTCGTTCTGTTCACCAAGCATGATATCTCTATAATAAAAGTCGCGTAAGTTATTGCTTGTCTTTACATTAACCATTCGCGTATATCGATTGCTAGGATTAGTTGTGGTAAAAGCAATGCAGCCTTTATCAAGTGTTTCTAAAGGTCTTAGGTTATGAGATGTAAATATTAATTGGCCTTCGCCTTTCTCTGAAATAATTCGTAAAATCTCACCAAGTAGATATTCAAAGATACCCGAGTCTAGCTCATCTATGGCAACAGTAATAGATTTTCTATTATAGACAGAAATTAATAGACCTAAAACAGAAATAATTTTACGTATCCCTTCAGATTCATATTTTAATGGAATATATATATTTGATTTATAGGATACTAACTCAAATCGCTCTCCATCTTGATTATCCTGCAATTTTTCCTTACCTAGTGTTTCTACACCTATAGTTAATCCTGGTACAATTTGGGTTAATACCAAATTCATCATAGCTATACTATCTCTAATATCTTGTACAACGGCTATAGGAAATACATTAGGTTGATTTAAGGATAATCCAATCGTACCTACAATATGTCTCGTATCAGCCCGATAGTTAATCTCTAATGGTAGCGCATCGAGACTAATTAAGCCACTATGTTCCGTTGTTACTACAAATAAATCATGATTTCCATACTTCACTAAGTCTGTCAAAATCGAATATACTAATGCAAAATCTTGATTTGATTCCATCACTTCATTACGACTATGAAGTCGTTTCATAAACTCAGGAGAGAAAATAAAGGATCGCGATTCCGCATTCGCTTGTTTTTTATTTACGATTAGATCTGTAATATCATCAATATCACGACCAACTAGTAAATCTAATTTTGATTTAGGTTTAAAGATTTGCTTAGCCGGTACATTCGTGTCAATTAAAACACTTTTTCTAATATTGGTTTCTATACTTTCAAGCTTATATTGTAAGCGCTCTTTTGTAATACAAATACGATGTTCTCCATCTCTGGTATCATCCGTTATATTACTTTCACCAGTAATCGATGAGGTAATGCCTAATTCCACATCATAATCTACTAAAATATGTTTATGATTATCCTCTATTAACAATTCAAAATTTAATTCACACGTATGAGAGGCAGAGGATATATTGATATAATCACGAATTGTAGAAGGCAATTTTTGGCCTGTAAGTAATAATTTTAAAATGCTAATCGCATCTATAAGTGCCGTTTTACCGGAACCATTTTGACCATATATACCTAATAGACTCGATTTATAGTCCTTTCTTGTATTTATGAAATTGATACGACCGTGTTCAATATTCTTTATATTATCTATAGTCATAGATGCTAAACGAATATATTTGGTAGTGTTCATATACTTACCTCCTAGTATGCTAAGTGTAACACACCAACCATTTATATTCAATTAAATTGCAAAAACGATATTTTATATTACGATTCACTATTTTAATTTACGTTTTGTAATACCACAAATAAAAAAAACGATACAAACACTACTACTAATCGCTAGAGTTCGTATCGGTTTTTTCTCTACATATTATTTTTTATTCACTCTAACTCGTTCAATTGTCGGTTGTCCTTGGCTATTTTTAGCCACAGTGTCAACGCGGAACAATGCCATTTCAGGGCTGAATTCTATTACCAGTTGTTCATCTACTTGTACGCCATTTTGAAGGGCACGGTATACGATTTCTGCAAATTCGTAGCGAGTTAACAAGCGATCACCACCAAATGTACCATCTGGGTATCCTTCTACTAAACCACGACGGGATAGGTCACTCACTGCTTCATATGCCCAATGGTTGCTAGCCACATCTGGGAACAATGTAGTGCGGTCTGCTTTCATATGCGTACCTGCCACATCGTTTAAGAGGGCTGTCAATTTTTGGATTTGTGCATTTTGAAGAGCTACGGTTTTCTTAAGTTCTAGCACTTCTTTACCGATGGCCACGCGAGAACGAGATACATTGCTATGAGCACCGACTTTCACAGAAAGACCTGCATTCACAACAGTTTCACCATTACCCAATGTGGAACCTACGCTCAATTGAACGTCCTCATTAGGACGATAGAACGCGCCTAGTGCAGCAGCATTGCCATTATGGTAATGACCATAGCCAGCCGCAAAGTCCCATTTTGCATCTGGATCAAAGTCGAGCGGATGAAGGGCCGCCAATGCAGCCGAACCAGCTACGGCCTTGTTAACGCGTTTATCTAAGCGGGATACATCTTTTTTAAGATTCGTTACATCCCCTTGAACGTTGACAGTATTGTATGTATTCACGGATATCATGTCATGTAATCGTTTAAGTTGTGCCACGTTTACCGCATCAGTATCATTTGTACCAGCCGCAACGGATGTGATTTGACGCGTTACGTCATTTGCTACATCGCCAACGGACACAGCAGAAGCCGTGGATTTCCAGGTAGCAGATGTATCGGTAGATGGCGCGTTAGTAAGGATATCATAACCAACTGCACCTGCGGCTACTGTCGCTTTAGAACCACTACCAAGAGCCACACCACCTTTGGTGGATACGTCTGTGTTATGACCAAGGGCCACTGCATCGTGAACTGCTGTTATCGTTCCATTGTCACTAGAGCCAATAATAACGGTATTATTAGCACCTGTTATGGTACGGTTATCGCCAACGATAATCGTATTCTTAGCGTCAGACACGGTATTCTTAGAACCGATAGCCGTCATATGTTGCACATTCGTAGCTGTATTGCCAACGCCAAGTGCTAAATTGTCCTTGCTTTGGTCACCACGTACGCCCGTAACGGTATTGTTTACACCAATCAGGGATGTACGTAAAGTATAATCTGCCTTATTGCCGCCACCGAAGGCCATGGTAGCACCAGCACCATTAGAGGATGTAACAGCAGTTTTTAATTTGTCTGCAAAATCCTTCGCGGACGTAGCACCTTCACCAGGCGTACTGAACGAAGCACTAGAATTAGTGATTTCATTACCTGCACCATATACAAGAGCGCCATTGGAATTCGCTACACGGTTGGCAACGCCAGTAATAGCCGTTGCTACACCTGCCGTGGAGCCACCACTTGTAGATTCAATACTGTTGAAAGCACCATTTACGGTAGCCCCAAAGTTTTGAGTAGGTGTTGAGAAACGACCACCTGTGTAGGAGGAACTAATGACATTGTATGTACCTGTAGTAGTGGTAAAAGCACCATTGCTAAAGCTATTAGCACCGACTGTTGTTGCATAGACGTTTAAACTGGCACCACGAGTACCATTATTATCTGTATCTATCGTAGTATCGCCAATAACACCACGGTAGTTATGGGAACCAATCATGGTACTGCCAGTACGAGCAAATGTGTTATTACCAATCGCAACAGAACCCACTACCTTAGATGGATCTGCCGGTACACGAGCAGAGGACCAAAAGCTACCAGAATATGATGTTTGCCCCATGCCCACAGCTGCTTCTGCACCACCTGCCATATTTTCAACATGCGCATTGGCACCAATAGCTACACTGCCATTTTGACCAACATAATTCTCTACCTTTGCTTTATTGCCCACTGCAATATCTTGTGTATTGTTGGCACTACTACCTGTTCCATAAGCAACACCATTACCAGCACCTGCCGTAACATCCGCTGCACTAGCCACACATAAACTGGATAACAACATACCATTAATCAATATCGCCAATAAGCGTTTCCGTTTGTTCATAATCTTCCCTCTCCATTTATAAACAAATACATAATACGATCTCTCACTCATCATTTCTTCATGATGTTTACATGAATTATATTATCATATTTTAAATATTTGTAAACAGTTTATTTATAATTATCTTAAATTTATTAACAGATTTATAAGATAATTAATATAATAAAAAACGGATAGCTAATCACAATGGACTAACTATCCGCTTATATACTGAGGTTTTTATGAATGATCTGTTTATATTATACAGCTATCTGAGTATCTCAATATTATCTGTTATTCAATTTTTGTACGAGCATATCTACTGTTTCTTGTAACTTTTTATTTTGAGCCTCCAATGTATCAACCCGTTGTTCGAGAGCATTATAGGACGCAGGAGAGATTTTTTGTAGCGTTTTGTTTTCACCGAATTTATAGGATACACCAAGGTTAGCCATGATGTGGTCATTAACGGTAGCACCAGCTGTGAGGAGCAAGTTTTCCTTTGGATAATACCCCACACCGAGAGCTAGCGCATTGGCATCTTTGTAGTGGCCAATACCACCCATCACTTGTACTCGATTATCTGGATCAAATTGCATTGGATGTAATGCAGCTAGTGCCGCAGCACGAGCATCGCCTTTGTTGGCCTCTTTTCCAATGTTGCTAATTTTGTTATATAAATTATCGATTTGTTGATTTGCACCATATAATTGGGAACCATTGATGGCATCTGTAGAATCAGCACTTACACGGCCTGCCGCTACATGAGTGATGGTCCGTTCTTGACCGGTAGCGCCTACGGATACGGTGGATACCGGTGCAGTGCCGGCAAAGTTAACGGTACCACCTGCATAGGTATAGCTTGGAGTGCTCACCACATCACTACTTTCAGCAGTGGAATGACTGCCAAGCACAACTGCTTTATCTAAAGTTGTCGTTACATGATCACCTAGTACATAGGTATTATTTGCCGTTACATGATTATACGCACCAACAACAGCATTGCTTTCACCCTTTAATACAGCATTATGACCTACGCCATAATTAAAATTACCATCAACTGTGGAATTAGATCCGATTAACACAGTATTGTTGCCATTACTACCAGCGCCTTGTCCATTGCCAAGCCACACGTTTTTATTACCTGTAGCATTGGAGCCAGCGAAAGCTCCAATAGCAATTGTATTGGATATGGTAGATTTGAAACCTGCCGCAAAATTACCGAGGAAATTATAGTCACCTTTCCCCTCTAAAAATGTCTTGCCCCCCAAAGCAACATTACCACCACCACTAGAGCCATTCAAAGAAATACGGCCAATGGCGATATTATTTCCTGTTGCGTTAGGGTCATTAGGTGTCGTATACGAATTGCTATTACGAGCCCCAGCTTGTCCACCAAGGGATACATTGTCCGAATTGGAGAAAGTAGATCCCTGTAATCCAATATTATAGGCTACACCACCAGTTGAAACGATAGGTGTATCAGCGGCTTTCACTAGGCCTATAGAAGATACACTAAATACACTAACCATTGAAACAATACATAATTTTGTTGCGTAATTCATATTACGTCCCTCCCAGACTCTCTAAATATGTGTTGCTATACTCCCGCTAGCGTTCTCGAGGTACCATAAATTTCAGCTACCACATAAGGATTCCCGCAGGTACTCAATTTGGCGAGTATCCGTTTCGTATAATCTAGATGTTCTAACAAAGCATCGCGTAGTTTACGTTGCACGTGGTCAGGGGAATGAAATACGAGTATAGGATCAAAGTCTCCTATGATGATATACGTTGTATGTGGTTCTGGTCCTGGCTCAATGCGGTATTGAAATGGAATGATAACGTTGAATAAACCATACACCACATCGCGCGCAATTGGTTTCCGTGCTTTAAGACAAGCAAATGTCATGTTAGGACCTAACGTTCGTGGATCCGTATACATAGGCTTTGACCGCCTCGACGATTGAATGCCGTTTGCTAGAACACCCTCGCGTCGTGCTATCTCTCGCAATACCGTTTTAATGGATTTGTGAATGATATCACGCCGACCATCTACATAGTAACAGGCGGTGCAGTCACCACCATCTATGTAAACAGGGATTAAGCAACATATATGGTGATCTACATCGCCATATATTGCATTTGGATTACAAGAAATTGATTCTTTATTACTTACCTTTTGATACGCTGTATTATGCATCATTATAACCGTTCTTAAGATTAATGAGTAATAAAACTAAGGAATTCCTCTTGTAAAATTGTATAAATAACACGTGTTATATAAATGTGCTTTAGCAGCACTTATGAGTTAATTGTATACCTATAATTACAAGCTGTAAATATATAAATTAAAAAATATTTTAGATTTTTTAAAGTTACTTATAACTATGCATATTTTGCATATCTTGGATATCAAATTCTTTGTTATCCGCTACCATCATATAGTACCGCAATTGGTCGATGGCCTTTTGATGGCGTTGTTGCACAGCTTGTCTAGACTGATGTATTTCACAGCCTATATCTACGCAACTCTTGCCATCTCGATATAGGGCATACAATAACTGTTGTTGCTGCCGTGGCAGTTTTCTGAAAGCAGACCACAGACGATTGCGCAATTCGTCTTCTGTCACCGTTCCGATAATGTCGTATTCGATATCTACATCATCGGGGAACTGATCCATCGCTGGCTCTGATACATCATCACCGGTGCATAGAGGCAAGGTCAACTCGTGGCGCCACTGATGAACTGATTGTTTATAAAAATTAAGATAACCATAATGAATGGCTGCTTTCACATAGCCAGAAAATGGTACCTTTCCCGATGTGTGAAAGCTATAGATGGATTCGATAAAGATGATCCACAGAAATGATTCGACGTCATCCGTCATCACAGCCGTACTACATCGGCTCGCATACCGCATGATAAGAGGCCGATAGCGCCGGCATAACTCGATTTGTGCCGCATCGATAGTCAGTTCCTCGATAGGCCACACGGCTCGTTCCGTACTGAGCACCGATACACGACGTTCTTGGCAGACGCGCACTAAACTAAGGTCTGTCACCGCTTGCAACACCTTTTGGGGACAAACCACATGTTTCACGTTCATATTCGTTCCTTTCTGCCTAGGCTTACTTGGAATATACACCCAATTGAGTATTTAGACAAACGAGAAATTCCGCCATAAATGCATAGATTTACAGCGGAATTTTTGTTGTTACATATGTATTTGTGTATAATTACAAACCTATTTCAGTAAAGTACGCCAATTTAGATCAATTTTACATAGCTGCATGAATTCGAATCGATTTATGTACAATGAGCGAGTTCGAATCAATTACAAGCCGCACGAATTCGAATTCATTTCATTAAAACGATTGTATTAAGCGAGTGTATCTAACGCAGGTTTTGCAATGGTATCGTAAATATATTGCCCTTGACCGCAATTAATTTCCTCAAGATTTGGAAACACGAACTGGTACCAAAATTGGAACATAGTATTCACAAAATGGTAATCTGCGTAACGCAATGGACCACGGCTACCACCTTGAATACGTCCAATAATTTCCATATCTAAGAGGTCGGCCATACGGGTTGCAAAGGTACCACTCTTAAGCTCACTGGCATGACATAATTCTGTATAGAACGGCTTATCCAGTTGTGCCAACGCATAGAGAATCGCATTAGCGGCGCCTACATTACGAATGTAGCGCATAAGCAATCGTTGTGGTTCCGTACATAATATGCCTTGTGGTTTAAAGAATAGACGCATAATATTTTCATCTACCGATAAGGCGGGATCTATATGCACGAGGTTCCCCGGCATACCGCCTGTTACATGGTATAGCTTAACAAGATCTTCGTCCGTATAGTCCCAACCTAATGCTCTCACATCATCAAGTGTGAACGGATTGACCTTGAAATAATTATGAATATAGGCTGCAATCAAACTTGATTCGCCGATAATGCGACCTTTCAACTCCTCTACATGGGTTCCCATGAGAAGTACGAATACTTTGCCATGGTCGCGATAGGTTTCCATCAAGTCACGCAATATGATAGGCGCTTGTGGAACCGTATCCACAAATGAAGGATAATCATCTATGATGAGCATGATCCGCTTGTCAAGACTTGCTTGAAAAACGCCACGCAATGCATCCTCTAAAGTCTTAAAAGACCCTGATGGCACCTTTAGTTCTCTCTCAATTGATCGAATATGAATGGACTCATTCGCCAAGCGACCAAGCAGATATATTGTATGATCTTTGCCTAATCGAGCCTGTAACGCTCTAGCGATATACGTTTTACCAACACTGTAAGGACCGTGTACAACACTCATTTCCATGCGGTCCTGATTGTATAGTTCCATTATGGCGTCAATGACCGCCTCATGGTTACTACATTTCATATAAGATCTCACCTCCCTTAAAATAGTTCTCAGGAGTTTATTATATCATATTTTAAATAAACTATAAAATATATCTTGCAAATTTTAACAAATAGATAATAAATTCATTTTTTACACATAAAAAAACTCTTTTCCCATTATGCTATGTACCCCCTGCACTGGTTGTCCAGTAAAGAGGATACATTATTACAAGAAAAGAGTTTCTATGCCTAATTTTACATTCTTATTATTAAAGCTTACAGTTGTAAGCCATATCTATCGGTCATTGCTAAATTTCATGAGCATGATGCGGCGCACCGATTCATCAAGGCGTGCTTCGGAAATGGTTCCATTCTCTACAGCCTGTGTTAACGCATCGTGAACTGCCTTGATGTGCTTGGCATGCTTACAAAGGATAACCATGTCGCTACCTGCATTGATGGTACGCACCGCATAATCCTCTATGGACATACCAGCAATAGCAGCGCCGACCTCGATATCATCGGTCATCACCACGCCCTCAAAGCCCAGTTCATTCCGTAGCCAATCTGTAATGATCGGTTTAGAGAGACTCACCGGCTGATTGGCGTCAATAGAGGTTACTTTCACAGCATTTACCATAATCATAGGATGTTCGTCACGCGTCGCATCGATGATCTGAGCAAATACGCGTCCATCATCGTTCATGAGGCTCGCCTTCGACGCATCTAGTTTCATGCCCGGCACCGTGTAATCAGCGCCGCCTGGAAAATATTGGTACCCCGTAAACACGCGATTCGCCGCATATCGTTTAGTAATGGTCTCACCGATGCGCGCCGCCCGGTCCACATCGCTCGTGTACGAGTAAAACGAGTGGGTATTCACCATGACACCCAAATTGAGATTGAACCCAAGGTCGCGCATCTCAATGGCCGTGCGCGTCGCTAGACTCGACACCGCATCAAGCCCCTGCTTCGATAATAGCTTGGGCTCCGTCCAAGGCAGCATCAGGCTAGGTCTGTACTGCATGCGTTCCCGATTCATGGCGATAAACGGCATCATGAGGCTCGACGTATTCGCAGTGTCTCGTATGCCTTGTGTGAAAGCCCGCACTTGTTCCTTGGATTCCATATTATCATTATCTAATACAATACCACCTACGCGATATTTACGTACTAATTCTTTTTGTGACTCGTCAAATGTAGTGCCATCTAGACCGATACACATTAACTGACCAATCTTGTCCTCTTGTGACATCGTGCGCACACTGCGGTCCGCCTTTTCCGCAGCCGACGCATTCATGGCGGCAATCGCCTTATACCCTACGGGCGCACGGTCAGAACTTGCCGTCGTACTCGGCGTCTCTCGACTACACCCTACAAGGATGCCTATCATGGCTATTGCCAATACACCGCAAGCCATCCTCTTTACGAACTGCTCCATATCTCTCTACCCTCTATTGACAGCTCAAATACAATCAAGTTACGGTTAAACCTCTGCCCTCCCAGTCATAAGTCCTATTGTTAACACTTTATACATTCTATTATATACCATCTATTTCATTAATGCCTCATTAAAAGACCACAATTTTCAACCTGCTGATTTCGCATATTGATAGAAAGGAATGCATACAGATTACAAGTCAGAAATTTCTTCAGACAGCCTCATATATACAAAATAAAAACTGCAACCTAGTCATATACTGTAACTGATACATTCTCAGTATACATAAGACTAAATTGCAGTTTTTAGGATTATTTACGAGTACGATTAGCCTCTGTTTCATCGGATTCAGATGTCGTACCTGTCGTTTGTTTCGATGTATTATGGAAGGTCATTACCGTTTTAGCCGCCACCTTTTTCACTGGGCCTGTTGGTAATACAATAGGTATTTGAGTGTTTACTTTCACAGGACCATTAGCAGGTACAGGGGCTTGAACCGGTGTCGATAAAGCCTTGACGATATTTGGTTGCGGTGCCGTTGGCGCCACAGATTGAGCCGCCGTTTGAGCTGCTATCGATTGAGATGCTGTTTGCTGTGCTACCACTGGTTTTGGTGCTTGTTTAGGCGCATCCGGTTGTTGACGTGCCACACGAGCTGCCGCCAAGATACCTGGGTTGCGATATAATAACTGACCACCTTCGGTAGACAATTTTTGATCGTAATAATATACATCAGCGTTGTAATACTCACTACCACTGGCCACATCATAACGTAAACCAATCATGGTGTACACCGTGAAATGTAGCAACCCATCCGGTTTACTGCGATCAATCGAATCGCGGTCCACATACCAATTATTGCCATTGTAGGTAAAAGCATAAATATCTTGTCTTGCATCGACATTAGGTATAACAGATATAAACAGCGCTAGGACAAACATAGCTACTGCACACAAACGTTGAAACATGAGGCCTCCTCGTTATGAATTACTACCTATATTAATACTATATATATTATATGAATCACACCTTAATATATACATTAATGTATACTAATGGTAGGTAGATTGTGTAGGTATAAAAATGATTGTATACGATTTAACAACTTATTATACCACATTTTCTGAGATTGTGTTCCTCTGACATCCCTACTTGGAATTAGAACAGGCCTGTAGTATTGATGGGCCCCTTTGATACTGCCCCTAAAAATTAGAACAGGCCTGTAGTAATTTCCGAACCTTCGTACATACCCTTTTAAAATTAGAACACGCCTGTTCTAATTCTAAAGACACCATATCAGGCTCATCTTAAAAATTACTACAGGCCTGTTCTAATTCTAGAGATACCATATAATTGATTAAGTTTATTTGGATTTGACGATATATATAATTTTCCTTATAATAAAAGAAGATAGCCAAGCGAGTAGTTCCGTCAGGCTCATCTCAAGAAGTATAAAAGTGATGAAATGGCCTTTCAGTTATCTAGTTACTTTAGGATAACGAAGGGCTATTTGTCTTTTCCAAGACAAATAAGAGCCACAAGTGCACCAAAGGCAATAACAACAGTCATCACCTCTAGAATTATCATGATTAACTCATAATCACTCATAGAGCACCCCTCCCTCCATTAACGAAGAGAGGCCCAACCTCGCTGACTATCTTAAACTAATTATAAAGAGAACTTTTGTTTTAAGCAATAAGCATCTATAAATACAGATATATCAGTTAATTTATAAAGGCCCCAAAGTACTAACAGCTAATATATACAGCTATTAGTACTCTGGGGCTATTTATATATCGATTATATCCTCAGATTGTTTTAGGTAAACATATCTTAGAATTTATGTGTAAATCCAGCGTTCACAGACCAGCCTGCTTTATAGTCGCCAGATAATCCGGTACTAATATCAGCATAAAGGCTATTGTTAGCATTGATTCCGTAACGGCCACCGAATGCAAGGTCAGTCCATGTCCCTTTAAGGTCTTGTTCTGTTGATT
>ERZ791852.953-NODE-953-length-19214-cov-10.296466_pt1 | contig 19214 bp, 15 predicted proteins | sample MGYA00510287_ERZ791852 | MGnify/ENA primary metagenome ERZ791852 (study PRJEB30046, sample SAMN00715257) | human gut metagenome | study: EMG produced TPA metagenomics assembly of the A metagenome-wide association study of gut microbiota in type 2... | reverse complement strand
TTGCACATTTTCTGCACATCGCAAGGATGGATAACAGGTGCAAAGACGTGCAAGCGATGCAAAGAATGCAATAGAATAACAACGGTAAAATAACGGCAATTCGATCAAAACAACGTTTTAGCGTCAAATGATGAAATGGACAAAATGTGCCATTCGGTTCCTACGAATCAGTAGGCCGGGGGTTCGAGTCCCTTCCATCGCACCAAACCATGAAAATCCGAACCTTTTCTCGATAGGAGAAGGGTTCGGATTTTTTGTTTTCTTCGGAAAGCAAAATGAAGGCTCCTTCCCGACGGCTGTGTGTCCGAAACCTTATCAGAAAAAAGACCGTATCACAAAGGTCACAACTGTAAAGGTGCCGTAAGGCAGAAAGGACACGAACATGAAGTACGATGAAAGAGCCTGCAAATTCAACATGGATACCGGGTGTGTAGAGCTGCTACTCCGGGATGGGAGAAAAATCTCCATCGACTGCACCGGGGTCGAGGATGCACTGGACGTGACCATGGCGCAGAGGTCGGAGTTGGATTATCTTATCTATAATGATCCATTGGGCTATGCTGATTTGATTCTGAATGGCGATCCGAAGGAATATCTGAGGAATGCGGCTGGGAGTCACGGGCTGGAAGATTAAAATCACGAAAAGCTGGCAAAATTCGCACGAGTTATGCCAGCTTTTATCAATATATGCCCAATCTTATGCGTAAGCCTTCCTCTCCCGGAATTCCTGTGGCGTCATATGATAAAGCTCAGTGAACTTCCGGTAGAAAAAACCAAGATTGTCATAGCTGACCTTTTGTGCGATTTCGTAGATGGGGAAATCTGTATTCGTCAGATAAAAGCAGGCCTGGCACATTTTTTGCAGGATGACCAGTTCTTTGAAGGTGCGCCCGGTTTCCTTTTTGATGAAAGCACTGAGATAATTGGGATGGAAGCCAAAATGGTCGGCGGTGCTCTGCAAGGTAACGGTTAGATAGTTTGCTTCCAGATAATCCAGAATATCCACGATCTTCCACTGACTTTTGGCCTTTGGAGAAAAGCTCTGGCTGCGGTACTGGCGTAAGATCTCGCAGAACAGAACGATCATATAGGCATCGATCATTTTATCGCTGCAGATCTGTGGGGCGTAATACTCACACAGGATGCTTTGAATAACAGAATGGATCGGAGTTTCTTTCCGGTTGTGGAACAGCAAATATTGGTCATGTGCGGCATCGGAGGAGAGGGCGTTGATCAAAAAACCGTTGATGATACCGTTGTTGCCCAGACGCTGCAAAAAGCCCTGTGTCAGATATTCCTTTTTCATTTCAATCGTAATGACGATATCGTTTTTGCCCAGGGGCTGGATGCTGTGGGGGACATGCGTATCCAACATACAGATATCGCCTTGCGCCATCTGTATGCTCTGACCGTTGATTATCTGGGTGCAGTGTCCGGAATACACATACAAAAATTCAATCACCGAGTGGATATGCTCTGGAATAACGGTAAAACGGGATTCCTTGTTGACACAAACCGAACGATTTTTCAAAAGGCTTCCGAAATTGAACTGGTACATCTCCCGCCCGTTATAGACCACTTTGGGGATATTGCGATAGCGGGGCGAAAGCTGCGGTGGCTGTTCGCGGAGATGCCGCTGCTCCGATTCGGTGTACTGAAATAGAAATGTTTCCAGCTGTTGATTGGTCATGGTATCACCTCTCCATCAGCATATCATATTAAGTTTGGTAAGTGAAGTCCTTTTTTGTGGAAATTGAAAATTCTGTCAAGATTCGGTAATATAAAGATGCCGGCAAGAGAAGAAAATGAATTGTAGCTGTATGGCTCCAGAGCCGTACAGCCTCTATGAAAATGCGGCACCCCCGCACAAGGAGGACTTTTTCATGGGTACAACGTCAAAATCCGAATACACCCAGCTCTGCACGGAAATTCTGGAAGCTGTGGGCGGAAGCAAGAATGTAAAGAACGTATTTCACTGCATTACCCGGCTTCGCATCGTTCCCGTCAACCGTGATGCGGTAGACATGGAAAAATTGAGTAAAGTCAGCGGTATTCTGAAGGTCGTGGAATCCAGCGGTCAGATCCAGTGCGTCATCGGCACCACCGTGCCAGAGGTGTACGAGGAGTTCCTTGCAGTGTCCGGTGTGGCTGCCGGCGGTGCTGTGGAGGCAGAGCCTGCCACGGATGATGTGCCGGAGAAAAAGCCCAACATCGTCACCCGGGGTCTGAATACACTGGCATCCTGTGTGACGCCCGGTCTGTATGCCATTGTGGCAGGCGGTATGATCAAAGGTATTGTCTCCCTGATCACTGCGATCGGTCTGGTATCGTCCAAGTCGGATATCATCACCGTACTCAATGCTGTGGGTGATGCACCCTTCTACTTTATGCCGTTCATCATCGGCTACGCAGCAGCAAAGCGGTTCAAGGTCAAGGAGATCTTCGGCATCATGACTGCCGGTATCCTGATGTACTCCACCTTCCTCTCGCCGAAAGAAGGCATCACCGGTTATGCCTTTGGTCCTATCAATATCCCTGCCTATAACTACAAGGGTTCTATCTTCCCGGTTATTCTGTCGGTGTGGATCTTCTCCATCATTTTCCATCTTATCGACAAGCATATGCCCAAAAATCTGCGCATCGTCTTTTCCGGCGCGCTGTCTTTCCTGATCTCTGCACCGCTGTTCCTGGGTTTTGCTGCTCCTCTGGGCAACTGGATCGCCAAGGGCATGACCGGTGGCTTTGCATGGCTGTTCACCCACGCCGGTCCGTTTGCAGGTGCGCTGTTCTGCGGCATCATTCCGCTTACCATTATCTTTGGCATCAAGGGCTGGTCTGCCGTAGAGCTGCAGAATCTGGAAGTTCTGGGTCATGACTATATGCTGCCCAACTTCTTCTATTCCAATCTGGCTGTTTCCGGTGCTGTTCTGGCATGGGCACTCAAGCAGAAGCCCAGTGAGCAGCGTTCTGCCGCTGTTTCTACCGGTCTGGTCTGCATCCTTGGCATTACCGAGCCTGCCCTGTACGGTATTGCACTGCCGGAAAAGAAGCCTCTGTATGCTGCCATGGCAGGCGGTGCAATTGCCGGTGCCAGCGCCATGCTGATGGGTGTTGTGACCTATGCGTTCTCCATGCCCGGCATCACCAGTATCGCCACCTATGTGGATGGCGGCAACAACTTCTTTAAGCTGCTGATCGTTATGGCAATTGCATGGGTGTCCAGCTTTGTGATCTCCTTTGCAATGAACAAGAAGGAACAGTAAGAGAGGAGTGTGTGATGATGAAAACAGGTTTTCCCAAAGACTTTCTCTGGGGCGGTGCTATGGCATCCTCTCAGGCGGAAGGTGCGTTTTTGCAAGATGGCAAAGGGCTGGATACGCAGGATCTGCGGTATTTTGACCCCAATTGGACGAAAGAAGAGCGCGCCCAAAAATCCAACCGCCGCATGAACGATGAAAAATTCAAGGCTGCTCTTGCAGACCTTGAGGATCTGGAGCATTATCCGTTCCGTCATGGTATCGATTTTTATAACCGCTGGCAGGAAGATCTGGAGCTGTTTGCGGAACTGGGCATCAAGGTGCTGCGCACCTCTATCTGCTGGGCACGTATTTTCCCGAATGGCGATGATGCACAGCCCAACGAGGCAGGTCTGAAGTTTTACATGGATCTGTTCGATGCCTGCCACGCCCATGGCATCAAGGTGTTCGCTACCATTCTGCACTACAATATCCCGCTGCATCTGGTAACAGAGTACGGCGGCTGGAAGAGCCGCAAGACGGTGGAGTGCTATGTGCGCTACACCCGCACCCTGTTCGAGCGTCTGGGTGACCGGGTGGATTACTGGCTGCCCTTCAATGAGTTCAATGCCGGCAAGTTCAACCCCTACAACGGTGTGTGCCTGATCGAAGATCAGGAAGAGGACTATCAGAACGCAATCTTCCAGTGCCTGCACCATCAGTTCATTGCCAATGCACTGACCATTCAGCAGGGGCACGAGATCCTGCCCGGCAGCAAGATCGGCGGTATGATCGCCCGATTCACCACCTACCCTGCCACCTGCAAACCGGATGATGTGATGCAGATGATCTTGGATGACCAGTATTCCAACTGGTTCTATCTGGATGTAATGACCCGCGGCAAGTACCCTGCCTATATGGAACGGTATTTTGAACAGCAGAACATCCACATCGACTGGCAGCCCGGGGATGCTGAGATTCTGAAAAACAACAGCATCGATTTTGTGGCCTTCTCCTACTATTTCTCGCAGGTTTCTACGACCGAGCAGGGCTGGGAAAAGACCAGCGGCAACCTAATCATGGCCAACAAGAACCCGTATCTGGAAACCAGCGAGTGGGGCTGGCAGAAGGACCCCGTGGGTCTGCGCGTCACTCTGAATCAGGTATACGACCGCTACCAGCTGCCCATCTTTATTGCTGAGAATGGCCTGGGTGCCGTGGATAAGGTGGAGGCTGATGGCTCTATCCACGATCCCTACCGCATCGACTACATCAAAGCCCATGTGGAACAGATGAAGGAAGCGGTAAAGGACGGCGTAGAACTGATCGGTTACACCATGTGGGGTTTTATCGATCTCGTCTCCTGCGGCAGCATGGAAATGTCCAAGCGGTATGGCGTGATCTATGTGGATCAGGACGATGCCGGTCACGGCACGCTGGCTCGCAGTAGAAAAAACAGTTTTTACTGGTATCAGAAGTGTATCGCCACCAATGGTGAAAATCTGGAAGGCTAAATGAAGGCCGGAACCGCAGGCAGGAAACTGTCTGCGGTTTTCGGCGTATTCAGAGAGGGACAGTTTTTATGAACGAACAGACAAAAGTACAGGTGGAATCTTATGCGGAGGAATGCCGCACCGAACAGCTGGAACTGCTGCGCACACTGGGAAAAATGCCTGCGCCGACCCGAAAAGAGGATTTTCGAGCAGCGTTCTGCCGGGATTGGCTCCGGGCACAAGGGGCAGAAAATGTCCGCATCGACAGCGCTAAAAATGTGATCTGCAAATTGGGGCCGGACACCGAAGAACTGGTTGTTTTTGCTGCCCATACCGATATCGTGTTTCCGGATCTGGAAAATCTGCCCCTGCGGGAAGAAGGCGGAAAGCTTTTTGCGCCCGGCATTGGCGATGACACCGCAAATCTTGTCAATCTGCTGATGGCGACAAAATACCTGATCCAGAAACAAACCGCGCTGGAATGTGGTGTGCTGGTGGTGGCCAATGCCTGCGAAGAAGGTCTGGGCAATCTGGACGGGACCAAGGCATTGTTTGCCGAGTACGGCACCCGTATTCAGGGGTTTTATTCCTTTGATATCTACACGCCGCTTTGCTGCAACAGTGCCGTGGGTTCTTACCGGTACAAGATCACCTGCAAAACGCCCGGAGGACACTCCTATGCAAATTTTGGCGACCCCAGTGCCATTCAGCTGCTGTGTGGACTCGTGAATGAACTGTACCAGATCCAACCGCCGGTACGCTCCCGCACCACCTATAATGTAGGGCGTATCGAGGGTGGCACGACGGTCAACTCCATTGCACAGCAGGCCTCCATGCTGTATGAGTTCCGTTCCACCGCACAGGACTGTCTGGAAGAGATGGAAGAAAAATTCCGTCGTGCCGTAGCGCACTGGAATGGAAGAGGCGGCGATTTTGAGGTAGAACTGCTGGGCATCCGCCCCGGCAACGGCCCGGTGGACCAGAAAAAACTCGGTCAATTCACAGCAAAAAGCAAAGAGATCATCCGTACCTTCACAGGCCGTGAGCCGGACGAAACACCCAACTCCACGGACAGCAACATCCCGCTGTCGCTGGGCATTCCCGCCAACACCATCGGCACCATTGAAGGCGGTCTTGCGCACACCCGGCAGGAATGGGTGGATATCGCCAGCCTGCCCACAGGATTGAAAATCGTTCTTGGGCTGATGCTGGAGTATCAGAAAAACGATTGTTTTTGAAATAAGCATGGGGTGTTCTGGCGGCAGTAGAGAGGAATTGTGTCAAATTGATACAATTCCTCCTCGTCCGTTCTAAGCAGGGTTTGGGGCAGGCACGCCCAAACAAGATCACTTAGAAAACTCGCAAGAGTTTGAGAAGTGAAGTCCTGGATGGACAGAAAATTTTCAAGAATTGAAAATTTGTGGCCACGGGACGGTTCTTGCCCTTTACCGCTTCGCTCAAAACACGTTTCTGAGAGTTGTTTCCGAATTGTTAAGACGCAAAAATAAGTAGAGTTCCGCTGCTCACGTAAGGGGGTCACCGTTTGCTCCGAACGAAGTTCCTGCCCCCGTTTTGCAGCGGCGTTGGCCGGAAAGCGGTATCACGCTCGGACGGCTCATGAAATTTTCAAGGTACGGTGCTTCTCGGAAAAGAAAAATACCGCCCACGCAGCGCAGCGATGGATTTTGTCGGGTGAATCAACGGCAAAATGAATCGGGTGTGTTGCGGGGCGGTAAATTCTTTCGTGGACTTTTCCTCACGGAAGTGGTGGGTCTCACGGTGGTGTGCACCGGTATGCTCCCCCTAGAGTAGACAGATTAAAAACAAAAACTCTGAATACTCTGGGGGTATTTTCATGTCAAGAAAGAACCATCACTACTCATCCGAATTAAAATATCAAGCGGTAGGAGAATATCTAAAGGGGCAGAAAACGCTAGATACCGTCTGCAAAAATATGGGATTCTGTCAGATCGGCATTTGCGAAACTGGATCAAGATGTATAATAGTCATACGGAATTAGCGACTAATATACTGATTTCCACAGCCTTATGGCAAAAGTATGGCTTGAATTTATTCGAATCGGCCTTAAACTATAAACTGAAAAAGAATATCATAAGGAGAGCCGAACGATGGATGACCGTGCATGGCAGCTGATAAAGTTATTAAACGACAAAAACTATACAACGGCTGCACAGCTTGCAGAGCAGATCGGTGTCAGCGGAAAAACCATACGCAATCGCTTAAAGCTGTTGTCCGAAGAGCTTGAAATGCATGGAGCCGAACTGGAAAGCTGTACAGGCTACGGTTATCGACTTCATATTGTAGATTCACAGAAGTATAAAGCATGGAAAGCCGGGCAGACCGAACTTTTGTGGAGTGAACATCTGCCGGAAAGCACTTCCGAGCGTGTCGCCTTCTTGCTGGAGCTGCTGCTGCAAACGGACAATTACGTCAAGTTGGATGACCTATGCGAGAAGCTGTATGTATCCCGCAACACACTGGGCACTGATATCCGGGAAATTCGGGAGATCCTGCAAAGCTGTCACCTTCGGCTGACCAGCCGCCCTGGATACGGCATACGGGTGGAGGGAAGCGAATTTGAGCGAAGGAACCTGATGGCACGGCGGATGATGCTGCACAGTCGTTTATCGGCGCAGAACCTCTTGCCGGAGCCTCTGCGCCGCCCATTGGTGGAAGAAGTGTCCGCCGTGATGAAAGCAAATCATCTGCGGATGCAGGATGATGCGTTTGAGGAACTGCTGCTCTATATCGTGATGATGATACAGCGCATTTCTGACGGACATGAAATCACCATGACCAACCCGGAAAGGCTGCGGGATGTGAAGGCTTCCTGCAGCAGTATGGATGCAGAAGCCAACGATCTTGCCGATGCTTTGGAACTGCGATTCGGCATCCGATGCAACGCATTGGAACGTACAGCACTGGCGGTTCATCTGGTAGGAAAAGCACAGCCGTATTCACAGAGAACGACCGCAATGACTGCTGTACAGCTGCATCTGAACCAGCTGCTTGACCTGATGCTGGAAAAAATTTGTACGGCAAATGGACTTGACCTGACAAAGGATCAGGAACTGCGGGAAGCGCTTCTACAGCATCTTGGTCCCATGAACGTCCGGATCAAATACAATATCCCACTGGAAAATCCGCTGCTCCCAGAAATACGGCGCGAATATCCGCTGGCTTTTACGCTTGCCGGTTCTGCCTGCAGCGTTTTGCAGGAATACTACCAAAAAACGATTCCGGAAGATGAAATTGGCTATATTGCAGTGCTTCTTGCCCTTTCGTTAGAGAAAACAAAGCACGCCGTTAAAAAGAAAAACATTGTTGTGGTCTGCGCAACGGGGCGGTCCAGCGCAAAGCTGTTTTTGTACCGGTATAAGCAGCTGTTCGGAGAATTTATTGATCAGATGTACGACTGTGCGTCTTTTGAATTGGAAGAATTCGATTTCAAAGTAAAGCAGATCGACTGCGTATTTACAACCGTACCGCTTTCTATGCAGCTTCCGGTCCCGGTATTTCAGGTTTCACTTCTCCTTGAAGCCGATGAAATTGAAAACTGCCAGAAAATGCTGCAAAGCGAAAGCACAACATTCCTATGCAGCTATTTCCGCCCCGAGTTATTTATTCCGCATCTCAAGGCAGAAACAAGGGACCAAGCCCTGCAGGAAATGTGTGAATTGGCTTGTCAGCATTTTGATTTGCCGCAGGCATTCTATCGCTCTGTACTGGAACGAGAAGAAATGGCTCCTACGGATTTCGGAAATTATACTGCGATCCCGCACTCTCTCCAGATCATGAGTGATCGCAAGTTTGTTGTGGCAGCGGTGCTGGACAAACCGATCTGGTGGGGACACAATACGGTGCAGGTGATATTTCTGATTTCACTTACAGCAGACGATACCGATCTGGAGCGATTTTATCAGGTCATCTATCGGTTTATTTCAAACCCGGGACTTGTGCAGGCACTCGTGAGCGACCCGGAGTATAAAAACCTGATCGCATTGCTGGGAACCGGGGCCTGAAACACGATTTATTGCCACAGCCCTATGGTAAGTATTCGATAGGATCTGCAGATTTTGCCGCACCGTTACAGACGAAATCTGGCTGGAGCAGATCCCGCGGAACTGGTAGTATAAAGATACAAGATGCAGAACTTCTGCACGACCAGAGAAAGGAACAGCACATTTATGGAACATCTTGATATGGATACGATTATCATGGAGCTGATTGTCAATGCCGGCAACGCACGCAGCCTGGCCATTGAAGCCATTCGTGCCGCACGGGAAGGAGATTATGAAAAAGCGGACTCTCTGCTGGCGGAATGTGATCAGGCAATGAATGATGCTCACAATGTCCAGACTGAGCTGATCCAGCAGGAACTGAATGGAGAAAAGCAGCCTTTGTCTCTGTTAGCCGTTCATGCACAGGATCACGTCATGAATGCGATGACTGTGCGGGATCTTGCTCTGGAGATCATTGCGATGAGCAAAGAGCTTCGTAAACTGGCTCAGTAAAGGAGGATTCGTCATGAAAAAAATCGTACTGTTGTGTGCGCAGGGTATGTCCACGGGCATGCTGATGAACAAAATGCGGGAGTACGCAGCCAAGATCGGCTACGAGTGTACCATCAACGCTTACTCGGTGTCTCGCGCCAAGGAGATGGCATCGGATGCGGATTGCATCCTCATCGGACCGCAGGTACGCTACGAGCTGGACAATGTCAAAAAAACATGCCCGGATGTGCCGGTTCAGGTCATCGACATGGTAGCTTATGGCCGCCTGGATGGTGCAAAAGTACTTAAGGCTGCCAAGACGCTGATGGGGGATTGATCGTCCACCCTGAAAAGAAAGGAGAGACTCCATGTCTACACTTGATAAAGTAACTGAAAAAGTTATGAAATTCGCTCAGCTGCGCTATATCAAGATCATCATGAATGCTTTCATGAGTATCGCAGCATTCTCCATCGGCAGTTCCATCTTCTCGCTGCTCAAATCGATCCCCGTTCCGCCGTGGCAGAACTTCCTTGCCAGCAGCGGCTTCGGCGATGTCCTCAGTATCCCGGTCAACATGGTCTCCAACCTGTACGCCGTCATGGTCGTCATTGCGGTCGGTTACGAGGTCGCCAAATCCTTCAATCGTCCTCCACTGGCGGGTGCGATGGTCTCCTTTGGCGCATTCATGATCCTGACACCGTTCACGGCAAATGTCCGCATCGTCAACGATGCAGGCGAAACCATCACCGGTATGGCCTCCGGTGTTATTTCCCTCAGTGCTTTGGGCAGTCAGGGCATCTTCCTTGCCATGTTCTGCGGCATCGTTGGTGCCCGGCTGTATGTCTTGATGCTTGATAAAAACATCAAGATCAAAATGCCCGATTCCATTCCGCCTTCTGTTGCCGGTATGTTTGAGACCATGATCCCTGCGGGTCTGGTATTCATCCTGTTCATGGTACTGCGCATGGGCTTTGCCGCAACTTCTTATGGCACGATGCAGAGCTTTGTCTACACCATCCTGCAAAAGCCGCTGATGGGCATTGGTGCCAATCCTGTGGGTGCAGCACTGTACCTGATGGCAGGCAAGCTGCTGTGGATGTTCGGCATCCATGGCGATATGCTGACCTATGCAACGCTGGGCAGTATCCGTTCCGCTGCAACGCAGGCGAACATGGCAGCCTTTGCTGCCGGCGAAGCCGTGCCGTATCTGGAGTGGACGCTCCTGACCCCCTTTACCAATATCGGCATTCTCGGTCTGACTATCCTGCTGCTGTTCTCCAAGTCTACCCAGTACAAGAGCCTTGGCAAGCTCTCTATCGCCACTTCGATCTTCAACATCACCGAGCCGGTCATGTTCGGCTTCCCGATCATTCTGAACCCGGTCATGGCGGTTCCTGCCGTGATCACTCCGGGTCTCACATTGGCACTGACCTCAATTGCAATGCGAATTGGCATCATTGCTCCTTCTACCGGTGTGGCATTGTCCAATGTCATTCCCACCCCCATCTATCTGTGGATGTCCACCAATTCGATCAGCGGTCTGATCTGGGGTTGCCTGATGGTGGTTCTCAGCGTTGTGATCTTCTTCCCCTTCTTTAAGATCTCTGAAAAAATGGCTCTCAAGGAAGAAGCCGAAACGGAAGCAGAAGAAGTATGATCTACCCGGCACCGGCGTTACCCACGCCGGTGCTTTTTTAGAACAGGAGATTATTTTATGGCAAAGTTTCCGAAGAACTTTTTGTGGGGCGGTGCAACCGCAGCAAATCAGGTGGAAGGCGCCGCTTTGGAAGGCGGAAAAGGGCTTTCCACGGCAGATGTCCAGACCTGCGGCGGCATGAGCCGTTTTACGGTGGAACTTCCCGGTGTGCCACCTCAGTATGCCGAATATTTCAAGAAAATGCGATATGTCACCTATCGTATGGGAGAAAAAGAAGGTGCCGCAATTGCCCTGAAATCCGTGACGTATCCCAAAGACGGTGCAGTTCCTGCACAGGTGGAAAACGAGTATTACCCCACCATGAAGGCAAGTGACTTTTATCATCACTACAAAGAAGATATTGCGCTGTTTGCCGAAATGGGGTTCAAGTGCTATCGGATGTCCATTGCATGGAGCCGGATCTACCCGACCGGGCAGGAGATGACTCCGAACGAAGAAGGGCTGACTTTTTACGATGCTGTTTTTGACGAGTGCCGGAAGTATGGCATTGAACCAATCGTGACCCTGAGCCACTACGAAACACCGTTGGCTTTGGCCACCGCGTGGAATGCTTGGGCAGACCGCAGAACCATCGACTGCTTTGAGCGGTATGTTCACACGGTATTTGAACGTTACAAGGATAAAGTGAAGTACTGGCTGACTTTTAATGAGATCAACGCCATCGTACACAGCGGCTTTATGACGGCAGGTGTTTTTTCGGATGATCCGCAGCTGATCGAGCAGGCTGCCTATCATCAGATGGTTGCCAGCGCTCGTGTGACGGCGTATGCACACCGACATTATCCGCAGTTTAAGATTGGCTGTATGATTAGCTATGCGCCACCCTATCCGCACACCTGCAATCCGGAAGATGGGCTGGAATCCGTGCGCTCTTTCGATGTTTTTACGAATTATTACGGAGATGTCATGGTGCGCGGCTATTTGCCGGAATATAAGCTCCGCTCTCTGGAACGGCGCGGCATCATCCTCCCGGTTCAGGGCGATGACCTGAAAGAACTGCAGCAGGGGACCGTGGATTTTGTGGCGATCAGCTATTATCAGACCAGCATTGCAGCCGCATCGACCGAAGGTCTGAAAACGACCGAAGCCAATCTGACTCGTCAGGTAGCCAATCCCTATCTCAAGGCCAGTGAATGGGGCTGGCAGATCGACCCTGTGGGGCTGCGGTATGGATTGAACTTGTTGTATGACCGCTACCACAAGCCGATCATCATTGTGGAAAACGGCTTGGGTGCCAAGGATGTTCTGGAAACGGATGAAACCGTGCATGATCCCTATCGCATTGATTATCTGCATCAGCATATTGCTGAACTGGAAAAAGCAATCAATATTGATGGTGTGGATGTATTTGGTTATACGCCATGGGGGTGCATCGACTTAGTCAGCTGCTCTACCGGTCAAATGTCCAAACGCTATGGTTTTATCTATGTAGATGCAGACGATGCCGGAAATGGCAGCTATGCCCGAATCCGGAAAGATAGTTTTTACTGGTATAAGCAGGTAATCGCCAACAACGGCTTGCCGGATGATACAGATAGTCAAAAATAAGTCTTACCATGATTGCTTTACCGCAATAATTTTGCAAAACCATCTTGATGCACCTTGCAACCCATGATATTCTCTGTCACAAATCCCAATGCTTTTGTGGATTGATCCGGAACTATCCACAAGATATGGTCGTGCTCATTTTGAACGCTGCCACAGAAAGTGGTGGTTATCACGGTGATAACCACCACTATTTATTATGTATCGATCTAAAAGACTCTCTTTTTTATCTAAAATGCATTGCAAATTCTTATAGAATATGGTATATACATTATACGAAACGTTGTTTTTGTAAACGTATTATCGTATAATGATGTGTAAAGTGAGGTGCTTACCATGACCGCTGTGATCTACGCCCGCTATTCCTCGGACAACCAGCGTGAAGAGTCTATCGAAGGTCAGATTCGTGAATGCACCGCCTATGCCGAAAAGAACGGCATCACTGTGGTCAAACACTATATTGACCGTGCCATCTCTGCCAAGACGGACAACCGCCCTCAGTTCCAACAGATGATAAAAGACAGCGACAAAAAGCTGTTTGACATTGTGCTGGTCTGGAAGCTGGACCGCTTTGCCCGAAACCGCTACGACAGTGCCCGGTACAAGACCCAGCTGAAGAAGAACGGTGTCAAGCTTATGTCGGCTACGGAAATCATTTCCGAGGGGCCGGAAGGCATCATTCTGGAATCTGTTCTGGAGGGCTATGCAGAATACTACTCTGCCGACCTTGCCGAAAAGGTTGTCCGTGGACAGACAGAGAACATCCTGAAAGGCCGCTGCAATGGTGGCCGTGGAACCTTTGGCTATACGCTGGATTCCGAGCGGAAATTCCACATTGACCCGCTTGCCTCCCCTTTCGTGCTGGAATCGTTCAAGAAGTACCGGGATGGTCTCACGATGAAAGAAATTCGGGACTGGCTGAACGAAAACGGCATCAAGAACCCGGTGGGCGGTGCGTTTACTTATAACAGTGTCGAACATATGCTCAAAAATCGACGTTACATCGGAGAACTGAAATTTCGGGATGTGGTCGTGCCGGATGCGATTCCGCCCATCATTCCGCTGGAACTGTTTGAGGATGTGCAGGTGAAGATTGCCAAAAACAAGAAAGCCCCTGCCCGGAGAAAGGCAGAGGATGACTATTTGCTCACCACCAAGCTGTTCTGCGGCTGCTGCGGTGCACTGATGTTTGGTGAAAGCGGCACGAGTCGGACGGGAGAAGTCCACCGCTATTATAAATGTGCCACCGCCAAAAAGAAGAAGGGTTGCAAAAAGAAAACCGTCCGCAAACAGTGGCTGGAAGATCTGGTGGTCAACCAGACTATGCAGCTTGTGCGGGACGATGCCGCCATGGAATCCATCATCGCCAAGGTCATGGAGCTGCAAGACCGGGAGAACACCAATCTTCCCCTCTATGAGAAGCAGCTCCGGGATGCGGAATCGGGTATCCAGAATATGCTCAATGCGATTCAGGCCGGTATCCTGACCAGCTCCACCAAGGAACGGTTGGAGCAGCTCGAAGAAACCAAGCGTGAGCTTGAAGCCCGCATTGCGGAGGAAAAGCTGGCAAAGCCCAAAATCAAAGAAGAATTTATCCGCTTCTGGCTGATGCGGTTCCGCAAGCTGGACATGAGCCTGAAAGACCAGCGGCAGGCATTGGTGGATACGTTCATCAATTCGATTTATCTGTACGATGATAAGGTTTTGATAACCTTCAACTATAAAGAAGGTACACAGACCATCACATTTGAGGAAGCGGCCCAAGCCGCATCAAAGGGAAATGGTTCGGATTTGGATTGCCTTGCTGCACCAGAAAATGCCGTGAAATCGAAAGATTTCATGGCTTTTTTGTTTTGTAAGCCATGGCTGCACGGTTTTGCACGGTCGGTGTTATCCATGTCCGATGATGTAGGGCGCTGTATTGCATTGCAATCAGTGCCCTTTTTTGCATCAGGTGAGCAGTGCCAAGCGGAGCTTTGCCTTCATTTCCGGGTCGGCATCCTTGAGCAACTCCAAAAGAGCCGTCATGGAGATGGTGGGTTCGGCTGCTGCGGGATTTACGCTGAAAATACGCTGAAAAGAGGTCACCCCGATCGGTGGCCTCTTTTTTGCTGCCGCGAACTGTCTGGCTGCGGCAGCGGATAACAGCAATGTCCATTGCGCTTTGTTTTGCCCGGATGCGCACCCGCAGAAAGCTCTCCCTCGTCAAACTGCCCAAAATACGCCCTTAAAAGTTTACTTGACGCAATTCTCGAATCAATATATAATTGGGTCAGAAACCAATTGTAGAAAAGGATGATTTCCAATGGCGCGCAGATACGACAGCAAAGAAGCAAAACGGCGGATCCTGACCGCCTGTGTCCGGCTTTTTCTGGAAAAAGGCTACACGAACACCAAGGTTGCAGAAATTTTAAAGGAAGCAGATGTTTCCGCCGGGTCGTTCCAGAATATTTTCCGCACCAAGGACGGTGTGCTGACCGAGCTGATCGGCATGATGTTCAGCAGGCAGTTCGGCGCGGTAAGGCCGCTGGCGGCAAACGCCCCCTCGCCGGTGTACCTCTACGCGGTGGAGACGGCTTTGCAGCTGGCGATGACCGAGCTGAGCGAGAATCTGCGGGATATCTATGTGGAAGCGTACACCTTCCCCGCCACGGCGGAGATCATCCACCGCAGCACCACGGCCGAGCTGCAGGCGGCGTTCAGCGCGTATCTGCCCGGGTGCGCCGAGTGCGATTTCTACGAGATGGAGCTGGGCACGGCTGGCATGATGCGCGGCTACATGGCACGGCGGTGCGACCCCTACTTTACGCTGGAGCGCAAAATACGGCGGTTCCTGAGCATGAGCCTGAGTGCGCTGCAGGTCCCCGCGCAGGAGCGCGAGCAGGTCATCGCTTTTGTGGCGGAGATCGATATGCTTGCCGAGGCGCGGAAGGTGGTAGATGCCGTGCTTGCATCGCTGTCCGTGCAGTTTGATCTGAAAGGATAACAAGGTTTGATGACAAGGAGGGAGCAACATGAAAAAATGGCTGATCCGGTGTTTGACGGTGCTGGCAATGGTGTGCCTGATACCGGGGATCGTGTTAAAAGCGGCGGCAGAAACAACCACGGTGCGCTGCAAAAACTGTGGGAGTGTGGAGACACGTGAGGTCCTCGGATACAGAATATATGATTCGAACTCTCATAGGGTTTATGTAGCTGAATGCAAGAACTGCCACAACGATGGCAATGTTTCGTATTTAAAGGTACATACCGGCGGTACCGAAATTCCCACCTGCACCACAGGCAAAACCTGTGAAAAATGCGGCGCGGAATACGGCGAAAAAGACCCAAATAATCATGATTTGGTGCATCACGATGCAAAAGCCCCCAGCTGTACGGAAATCGGCTGGGACACTTACGACCGCTGCATCCGCTGCGGCTATACCACCCGCAAAGAGCTGCCCGCACTGAACCATGATTTGGTGCGTCACGTAGCGCAAGCCCCCACCTGCACGGAAATCGGCTGGGATGCTTACGATACCTGCTCCCGCTGCGACTATACCACCTATGTGGAGCTGCCCGCACAGCATGATTTGGTGCATCACGATGCGCAAGCCCCCACCTGCACGGAAATCGGCTGGGATGCCTACGATACCTGCAACAACTGCGACTATACCACCTATGTGGAGCTGCCCGCACTGAAACATGATTTGGTGTACTACAAAGCAAAAGACCCCACTTGTACGGAACCCGGCTGTGATGCTTACGAAACCTGCTCTCGTTGTGACTATACCACCTATGTGGAGCGGCCCGCGCTGAAACATGATCTGAGGCAGCGCGTGATAAAAGCCCCCACCTGTACGGAAATGGGCTGGGCTTACGAAACCTGCTCCCGCTGCGACTATTTCGCCACTCCGTTGCTGCCCGCACTGAACCATGATTTGAAGCAGCACGCAGCAAAAGCCCCTACCTGTACGGAAAAGGGCTGGAACGCTTACGAAACCTGCTACCGCTGCGACTATACCACCTATCAGGAGCTGCCCGCGCTGAACCATGCTCTGGTGCATCACGATGCGCAAGCCCCCACCTGTACGGAACCCGGCTGGGATGCTTACGAAACCTGCTCTCGCTGCAACTATACCACCTACGCGGAGCAGCCCGCACTGAATCATGCTCTGGTGCAGCACGCAGCAAAAGCCCCCACCTGTACGGAAAAGGGCTGGGATGCCTACGATACCTGCTCCCGCTGCGACTATACCACCTATGCGGAACTGCCCGCACTGAACCATGATTATCAGGCTGTTACCGTAGAGCCTACCTGTGAAACAGACGGCTATACTGTTTTTACCTGCTCCCGCTGCAAAGACAGCTACACCGCAGACCCGACCGATAAGCTGGGACACCAGTTCGGCGCATGGTCCCCGAACGGAACCGGCTCTCAGAGCGCCGATTGTCTGCGGCAGGGCTGCGCGCACACTGGCAGCACGGATTGCCGGAAGTTTACTTTCCGCACTGCGGAAGGCGAAACGCTGACCTTCTGCCCCGTGTGCGGGCAGGCAGAAAACGCTGCGCAGCTGGAAATGATCGAAGCCGCAACGGCGTGGGCTAACAGCGGCAGTCTTTCTGCGGAGGATGTGACCGCACGGACGAATGGGGAATACCTGAGTGTGGCCTTTGAAACCGCAGGCAGCCTGACGCAGCCCACCGGCCGGGTAAGGCTCGCGCTGCCCGCCGGATTGCTGGAAGGCAAAACGCTTGTGCGCATTGCCCCGGACGGCACACAGACGGAGATGCCGTTTGAAACAGAGCGCGGAAAGCTCATCTATACGCTGGATTTTGCAAACAGCGCGCTGCCCGTAATGCTCTTCCGGCTGGTACCCCAGACCACCGCCCTCTGAACGCTTTTACAGCGGCACAAACAATAAAACGCAAAATGCCCGCTCACCGTGGTTTTCCACAGGTGGGCGGGCATTCTTTTGTGCCTTTTTGGCATAAAAATACCCCCGGAGGATGCAGCGCTTTTTACGCTGTCTACTCTGGGGGCAGTAGAGCAAGCGCTGCGCGGCAGCTCCCGGAAGCGGACACTGTATTGCTGAAAAAGCACTTGCTTAGTGCCGCTCCTCTGGCGGGCAGCAGCTCTCCCGCGGGATGAGCTTGTGCGGCACAATGATCTTTGTGGCCAGAAGATTCGGGTTCTCGATGTGGTTGATGGTCTGGCTGGCAGCCTCCATGCCCAGCTGGTAGGGGTTGACGTCCACGGTGGTCAGCTGTGGGCTGCCCTGCCCTTTGTTGCGGAGTGCCCCCTTGGCAAACCGGACGGGATTGCGCTATAATAGAGCCGTAACAGTTCCACAAAGGTGTGGTAAGGGAGGTGCGGTCATGATCCGGGTGGCGATCGTAGAGGACGACGCGGAGGTGCAGGGGGTATTGCAGGAGTATGTCCGGCGGTATACCCGGCAGTACGGGACAGAGTTTGAAGTGACGGTCTTTGCGGACGGGGTGGATATTCTGGAGGATTACCGCGCGGTCTACGATATTATTTTTCTGGATGTGGAGATGAAGCATCTGGACGGCATGACCACGGCAGAGCGCATCCGGCAGATGGATGCAGACGTCATCCTGATCTTCATCACCAATATGGCGCAGTACGCCATCCGGGGCTACTCGGTGGGAGCGCTGGACTATGTGCTGAAGCCGGTGCCCTACTTTGCCTTTTCGCAGCAGCTGCTCAAGGCGGTTGCCCGGCTGGAAAAGCGGGCAAAGCACTACCTGACCGTGCCGGTGGAGGGCGGGCTGCGCCGGCTGGACACCGCAAGCATCTATTATCTGGAAAGCGAGGGTCACCGGGTGCACTTTTACACCGACGAGGGCGATTTTTCCGCCCCCGGCGCCCTCAAGGCCTTTGAGGAAAAGCTGGCAGACTGCCCCTTTGCCCGCTGCAACAGCGGCTACCTTGTCAATCTGGCACAGGTGCGGGAGCTGCGGCAGAGCACCGTGCAGGTGGGCCCCTGCGAGCTGCAGGTCAGCCGCCCCAAGCGTAAGGCTTTTCTTGCCGCACTGACCGATTACATCGGAGGTGAAGGCTCATGACCGCGCTGCCGGATATCCCCCGGCTGTACACCGCCCTTGCCGAGTGTCTGGCGGTGCTGCTGTTCACCCCGGCGCTTGCGCCCCGCTTTTCCAGAGCGGTCACCGGGGGCATCACCCTGCTGTGGGCGGCGGTGCTGTCGGCCTTTCTGGGGCTGACGGGCAACGTGCCCGGCGGGCTCTGGATCCCCTGCATGGCAGCGGCCATCGGGCTTTCCTACTTATATTTATGGGGTGTGTGGAGCATCACCCTGCTGGAAGCCGGGTATCACTGCGCCCGGGCGTTTATTCTGGCAGAGCTTGCCGCCAGCGTGGAGTGGCAGCTCCACTGCGTACTCTGGCCGCAGCAGCGGGCTACAGCACCGCTTTCGGTACTGCTGCTGGCGGCGGTCTACACAGCGATCTACGGCTTTTTGTATTGGTTTGAGCGCCGCCACGCTGCGCCCACGCGGCTGACCATTACCGCAGCGGCGACGCTGATGGCTGTCGTCATGGCGGTCACGGCGTTTGCGGTCAGCAATCTGAGCTTTATCTCCGACAACGGTGTCACGATGAGTGTGATGAGCATTTTCTACATCCGCACGCTGGTGGATATGGCGGGCGTGCTGATCCTGACGGTCCAGCCCGAGCAGCTGCGCGAGG
>ERZ791852.941-NODE-941-length-19378-cov-3.590281_pt1 | contig 19378 bp, 17 predicted proteins | sample MGYA00510287_ERZ791852 | MGnify/ENA primary metagenome ERZ791852 (study PRJEB30046, sample SAMN00715257) | human gut metagenome | study: EMG produced TPA metagenomics assembly of the A metagenome-wide association study of gut microbiota in type 2... | reverse complement strand
CATTGTCTTCTACCAATAAAATTTTTTTCATTCATTTCCCCTTTTATAAATTTTAAGAAATAACTTATATTATAATATAAATTATTTCTCTACTATTAATAATACGTATTTCTATTATATTTGCTCATTTGCAGATAATTTGCATATATTCCTGTTGTTGATATTGTGATAAATTTTATTGCATATATGTCACAATAAACTAAACTATCATTTTCAAATGAACGAAGCAAAATATAGCTTGCTCCAACATCTTCTAGTACACCAATTCTATCAACTAAATTATTTGTTCCAATTAAAAATTCAACACGCATCAATTTTCCTATTTGTTCACGTAAAAATGCCGGTGTATATATTGGATTTTTCAAGGTTTCTGGCCAATTATCTTGCTGGTTTGGATTTAGCAACTGTCTATTTTCTATTTCTTTATTTTCCATTTACCATTCCTCCATCAAGGTACTTTTGTCAGTTGAAAAAAATTGAATCCACATAATCTTTCAACAATACCTCTTTTTAAGTGTTATTATATAGAGGTGTTGGCTTGTAAAAGCAATGTTTGCCTAGCCTTGTATGCAAACTTCCTGAACCATTTGCTGGGAAAGTGCTTCCACACGTTGGTCTAAATGGATTTAAGTACCACAAACAGTTATCTATCTCATTTAGCCTGTTACCTGATAATGCCCAATCTGCAATGTTATAATGCACATCTGTCGGAGTCATGTTGTATATGTTTTGACTGTTATAGCTTCCACGTATAGTTTCTCTTGCACAGTCAAATTGTCCTTGTTGAAATAATATGTTTCTAATATTTCCACCCTGCGAAATTCTTGCATATTCGCCGTTTGGGACATTTACTCTATTCATTATAACACTTGCCACGGCCTTCATTCCATTATCTCCTTCACCGCCAGCTTCACATTGTATCATTCTTGCAATTAATTCTCTTTCCGAATACGCCATAAGTTTTACACCTCTTTTATATTATATGTGAATGTAAAGCTTATGTTCATTACTTTTCGCTTTTCTCTGTTAAAACTTCCGTTTCTTGCATTTGCTTTTTTTCAATTCTTTTCTCTCTAAATGTGCTTATCATAACAATTATTGCACTTATTATAATAAATAAATAGAAATTTGCGCCTCTTGTTAGAAGCATTGCACTGCTAATTATTGTCTCTGGGAATGCATTTCTAAATATTCCTAAAAATCCACCCTCGCTTACTCCAACAGCCCCAGGCGATGGAATTCCGGACACTGTAGCATATAACACTGCTTGCAATGTTAGTATTTCAAATATGTTGTATTCTGTTAATCCAAATGCTAAGTAAATCCAATATGGCACACTATAATATGCTATCATTTGTACAACAGTTGTTATCACAGTTTTTAACATTAATATTTTATGCTCTTTTATGTATTTTGCACTTGTTTGATATGATTCTAATTCTTTTTCTAGTTTTTCTTGCTTTTTTTCTACATTAGGAATTCTAAAGAATTTTAGTAATTTCACTACAAATTTTATTAATCCTTCCGAAAGTCTTTTTGAAAAAATTGCAATTATCAATAACATTAAAGCACTTGAATTCAATATAATTCCAAGTATTAATAAATAAATTAATCCACTTTTTAGTACCTCAAAATGTATTACAGCACTTATAGTTCCTACTGTTATTGTAACTATTTGCAGACTGCAAAGTTGCATTAATAGTGCCAAAGTAGAATTTGCAACAGAAATATCATCTTTATGCATGTAATATATTTCCATTGGCTGTCCTCCACTTGCAGCAGGAGTTATTGCACTAAAGAAAAATCCAATTAGTGTGTATCTGATATTACTTATAAGCTTTGATTTTTCACCAAGTTCTTTCAAAATTCTCGTAATATTTACAGCTTCTCCTAAAATGTAAATGCTCATTGCAAGTACAGCAAATAGAATATATTGTTTTTTTACCTTAGCAGCAACACTAAATATTTGTGAAACATCTTGGTCTTTCAACACTAATGAAAATGTTAAAATTATAAGTAATATAAATATTGTTAAATTAACTAATATTTTTTTTATTTTGCTTTTCTTCTCTTTTTCCATGTTATCCTCATTTTCTGTATTAAATTTATCATTCATTTGTGACTTTTAAGTGACTTTCGCCCAAAAAAGGGCGTCCCTATTGGGCGAAAATTGCTCTTACTTTTGGTAATAAATAATGACTGCCACGTTTTCTACCATGCTTACTACTAGTAATAAGCTCTCATCACTTTCTCCTACGTTGAATGCATTAAACCAGCCTATTTCTGTGCCTTCGGTATCGTCTTTTGATTGTTTTATTTCTGCTGTTCCTGTTTTTCCTGCTATTGTTTTTCCTTCAATTTTTGCTGAATGTGCTGTTCCACTCGGATTTTCTACAACTTGTATTAAGCCGTCTCTTACTTCGTTTGCAGCTTCTTTTGAAAATGCATTTTCCTTGTAGTATTTAGCCGTTTGTGAACTTGCATTCTCTTTATACTCCAAGTATGGCATTATCATGTTGCCTTCATTTACAAATGCTGAGTACATCATTGCCATATGTATTGGGTTTACTAAGACTTCTCCTTGACCATATCCGGAATTTGCAAGTTGTGTTTCGTTTGTAAAGCTTTCACTGTTTGAGTATGAAGACTTGCTTATTGTTTGTGGAAACTCTATTTGTTGTCCAAACCCTATATTTTTTAGTGAATTTATTAGATTTTTGCCTCCTATTTTTAAAGCAGCCTTAGCAAAATATATGTTATCTGAATGTATTAATGCATTTTTCAGATTTGCAGGTCCATTATACGTAGAAAGTGTTGTTATATAGAAATCTCCCCAAGAACTATCGTTCTGCCACTTTGTTCCGCTTCTTCCAAAGTCATCATCTGCTGAAAAAGCACCAGTAGTTAACCCTATTGCGCCAATTATCGGTTTAAACGATGACCCAGGAGCATATGTTGCCAAATATCTATTATATAATAAATTATCTGGGTTTTCCGTTAAATTCTTATAATCTGCCGTTGTCATTCCTAAGCTAAAATCATTAGAATCAAATGATGGGCAACTTGCAAGTGCAAGCACTTCTCCCGTCTTCGGGTTCATAACAACAACAGCACTCTTGTCATCTTTAAACTGTTCATATACAGTCTGTTGTAATTTACTATCTATTGTCAATTTCACATCTTGACCGTCTTTTTGTTCTTGTTTTGCAATAGATGTTTTCTTATTTCCATTTGCATCTTCTATGTAAATTTCTGAACCGTTTACTGCTCTTAAAGTACTCTCGTAAGCACGTTCTAATCCATATTTTCCAATTTTACTACTCGAAGTATACCCATCTTTTGCCTTTTCTTTCAGCTCTTCCGCATTTATTGGTTGGATGTAGCCCACTAATTGAGAGGTTGACACTCCCTGTGGATATATTCTCTCATCTGCATCAATTATTTTTATTCCCTTTATCTCTAGTAATTTATTCTTTAATTCCATTTCATTCTTTCCCACAGTCTTTAACGGAACAAAAGTATCAGCCTTGACATATGATGCCGAAAGCTCGCTATTTATACCATCTGAAGTCATATTTAAAAGTTCAGCAATTTTTGCAATATCTTCTTCCCTATTATCACTCATCTTTCCAGGAACAAGACCTATTTTTGAAGCAACTCCGTTTGTTGCCAAGTATTCTCCATTTCTATCTAAAATACTACCTCTCTTTGCTTCTATGGTCTTTACCCTTACCTTATCTTCGGTATTCAACTTTGGAAAAATCAAGTTAGACGTCCAATCTATTTTATATTCTTTTTCTTCGTTCAATTCAAGAGTTACAGTATTTGTAAAGTCAACATGTCCAGACATTGTATCCATACTATTTTTATATGTAACTTTTGCTAATTTATTTTCATTTTCTATACTCTGTATGTCAACACTAAAATTTTCAGCCTCTATGCCTTCATAAATATTTTTATTTCTCTTAATAAAATCTTCTTCCGAAATATTAGCTTTGCTTTTTGATGACAACAAAGAATACATATCTTCATACTTCTTATCATTAATATATGAAGCAAAAGTCTGCAATACGTTTTCCGGTTTATTTTTAGGTTTATTGTTAAAATATATCGTTATTCCTATTCCCACAGATATCGCTAATATTAGAATAATGCTTATTACAATAATTATAATCTTCTTATTTTTCATTGCTATTTTCTCCCAATCTCTATTTTCCATTACATTATATCATACAAAACTACGAATAGCATCAGTTATATAAAATTTTTCGAAAACCAAAAGACCAGATTAATTACAATCCAGTCTTTTGCTAGTTACAACTTATTAATATTTATAATTTTATATATTATCCTGTCTTATTGTTTCTATTATGTTTTGCTTGTTTATTTTGTTTAGTGAATATTTCATTGTTAGTCCTACTATTATAAATACAAATATTACAGAAATTATTATTGCTTGCCATGGTATTATAAATCCAAAGTCTATCGAATTTGTAAACGATTTGAATATTTCATATGAGCCTAAAAGCCCTATTGGAATTCCTATTAATAGTGATTTTGTTCCATACATTACGCTTTCTAGTCTTATCATTTTGTTAAATTCTTTTGTTGTCATTCCTATTGATTTTAGGTTTGCAAATTCTTTTGAGCGTAGTATCATGTTTGTTGTTATTGTGTTGAATATATTAGTTACACCAATTAGTGTGATTACTGCTATGAATCCATACAAGAATATTGATACGAGTATTATTATCCTTTTTTGTTGATCTGCATACTCAGCTAAATTTGTTATCATTATATCTTCAAAGTCTTCGCCTTCTTTTTTAAGGTCTGTTAGCTTGTTTTCTATTTCTGATGGTTTTTGTGCATCTATGCATAGGTTTCCACTATTTAATTCACTCTTATCTTTAGTAACTACTGGATAGTCCTCAGATACAAATAAGTAGCCTCCCTCTGTATAACAGCTTTCATATCCCATTGGTCTTTCTGTTGTAATTTTAGAAATCTTAATTTGCTTTTGCTCATCATCCATAGTAACTTCCATTGATTCTCCAGCTTTAACATTAAAATAATGCTCAACCTTTGATTTTCCTTGCCCTAGATAATGCATCATGTCGTCTCCAAGTATTGCTATATTTGAATAATCTTTCTCGTTCATTCCAAGGCTTTTTACATATGACTTGAAGTAGTCATTGTTAACCATAACAATTGTCAAACCTAGAGTATTATACTCATATTTTCCAACATCTTCTGGGAAGTCTTCTTCATATATCTGTTTTTTATTTTCTAATTCTTCTTTAGCAAAGTCTGTTCCATATTTGTTTACGTCTATCACAGCACTAGTCTGGTATGAATAACTGTAGCTATTTATTCCGCTCCATGTCGCAATTTTTTCATATAATGCTTCATTTCCACCATTTACGGCTATGTTATAGCTCAAATCTGTATAATATGAACCTGTCATCATCTGTCCATAAGTTAAAAATGATGAAAGTGCTATGAATATTGATATACTTACAACTAGCGACACTACTGTTGTTCTGTATTTTTTTCTATTTCTTTTTAAGTTTTTGCTTGCAATTACTCCGCCTATCCCAAATAATTTTTTCGTTAATTTTGATGTTTTTATTTTTCTTGTCTTTATCTTTATATCATCTGTTCCACGTATTGCCTCAATTGGTGGAATTTTAGATGCTTTTATTGCAGGAATTAAGCATGATAAAAATATTGTAATGCCAGAGATTACTACTGAAATTAAAATTGCCATTCCTGGTACATTATACACAAATTCTGTACCTTCCATCATGTCTCCAATTAATAAATTTACTATCCATAATAAAATTATTATTGCAACAATTCCTAATAAGATTCCAAGTGGAATTGCAATTATACCAATATATAATCCTTCTAGTAAAACACTTCTTTTTATTTGTTTTTTAGTTGCTCCAACAGATGCTAGCATTCCATATTGTTTTGTTTTTTCAGATACAGAAATACTAAAACTGTTTCTTATTACAAACACACTGCTTACGATTATTATTACTATAATAACACTTGCAATTCCATATAGAACTCCTAAAGTGCTCTCACTAAGAACTCCTTCGAACCTTAATAAATCTGAATTAACTTCTACTTCAATTTCATTCTTAGTTTCCGCTTCTATTGTGTTTTTTATTTGATTCTTTACATTTTCATATTCTTTTGGATTTTTTAGAGTCACGTAGAAGTTGGATGTTTTTGAAACTTTTTTATCTGTGTTACCAATATTGCCACCCTCATTTGAATATGTAACAGCCATATAGCCTGGTGCTGTATATGGTTCTACACCCGTATTAGGTCTTTTCATTATTCCAACAACAGTGTATTCTTTTTTCTGTCCATCAACAATTTGCTCCTCATAATCTTCGTTGTCTCTGGCTCTTCCAGTCTCTTGATATATATACTCTTTTGACGAACTTGCTAGATATGGATTTTTTTGATTAAGCTTACTGCCGTCCATTAGTTCTCTTGTTCCAACATTTAAAGTAATTTTATCTCCAACATTAATCTTAACTCTACCATTATCAATTAAATGTTGTGGAATAACAATCTCATTCTCATTTTGAGCCATTCGACCTTCTATCAATTTATATGCACCTTTTTCGAAAGCTTTTTCATTCATAGAAACCACATAAATATATGGTTTATCCTCATTTTGAATACTCTCGAATTCACTGTATCCCAGCTCTTTTGTAGTATAATAACTATCAACCGCATTGTTTTGAGTAATATATTTTTGCTGTTCCTGTGGCACATTCGAAAACGAAATGTGATAATCTCCGTCAGAATTCTTAATAAGATTTACAAACGTCTGCTGTGCACTCGTGACCAATCCTGCAACCGCACAAACCAGCGCAGTAGAAAGCATAATTCCAATAATCGTAACAATAGTACGTTTCTTATTAAGCAATAAATTTTTCTTAGTCAATTTATTTAAAACATTCATTATATATTCTCCATCTTTTCGCCCAATAGGGACGCCCTTTTGGGGGCGAAATTAACTTTTCGTTTCCCAACAGCTTCCTTTACTGGACAAAATTTATATTATTTTTTCTTCTTCACCCAAGAAAGTGCGTCCCTATTGGGCGAAATTTTTCTCATCCTTTATTATCTTTCCATCTTCTATTGTTATAACTCTCTCTGCTTCTTTTGCTATTTCTAAGTCGTGAGTAATTATTACAACAGTCTGGTTAAACTTTTTGTTTGACAATTTTAATAATGATATTATTTCATCACTCGCCTTTGAATCTAAGTTTCCTGTTGGCTCATCTGCAAGCATTAATGCTGGATTATTTATCATTGCTCTTCCTATTGATACACGTTGTTGTTGTCCTCCAGATAATTGGTTTGGCAGATGCTTCTCTCTTTTTTCTAATCCTAATGTTTTTATTAGCTCATCTAATCTTTTCTCATCAACTTTTTGTCCGTCTAAGTCACATGGCAATGTTATATTTTCTCTTACATTTAATATTGGTATTAAATTGTAAAATTGATAAATTAAACCAATTTGCCTCCTTCTAAATATAGCCAGATTATCATCATTTAAGGAATAAATGTCTTTTCCATCTATGAACACTTTGCCTGAAGTTGGTCTATCCACTCCTCCTAACAAATGTAGTAACGTAGATTTTCCGCTTCCACTAGCTCCAACAATCGCAACAAATTCTCCTTTATCTATCGAAAACGAAATGTGGTCAACTGCATTAACCTGATTTTCACCTTTTCCATATGTCTTAACCAAATCTTCAACTCTTAAAATTTCCATTATATTTTCCTTTCCTTTCTTTTCAAATTTTCTTTTACTGGAATTATAATACATCATCAAAGTGACAAATAAATGACATTTGTAAATTTCTATTTCATTCATTAAAGAAAATTTTTTTCATATAAGTCACACAGATTTAATATTGATAGACTCAATCGAAATTCGTATACTAGAATTAGATATTATTAAAAATACATACTATAAGAATAAGCATGATAAAAAGGCTCAGTAGATGTCATTTTTAGATGACCCTAATTTTAAGAATGTATGACTCAAGGACAACATAAAAAATCTATTGAAATAAAAATGAGCGAATTTCTTCACTCATTTTTTTGTAGAACTTTTTTACATTCTGTTTATTATTTCAACATATTAATTTTAGTTATTTTTTGAGTTCTTTTGTAAACTCCAAATATTGTACATTATCATACACAAATTTTATGAATTCTTCTTTATCACTTAATTCTCCAATATATTCGCTCGGAATTTGTGATACTACTCCTCCCAATGATAATTTTTGAAATACGCTTTCGAATGCTAGTTTTTCTTTATAGTCTATTTTTTCGCCTTCACTAGCATGGTATGAACTTGTATATTTTTCTTTATCTGTTACGTTTTTTATTACACCAAATCTTTCTTTATCTATTCTTTCGAAAGTTTTACATACCTTTTGACTGGTTTCTCCATATAAGCAAAATCCTAAGCCAGAGGCTTTCTTCCACTTTTCAACAGTTTCTTTTAGGTGTTTTACTATCTTTATAGCAAATTCTTTTCCTTCTGGTTCAGTGTTAGAAACTTCTTTCACCATCATTGTTGCTTCATATACTCCTACATATCCTAACGAAATTGTAGAGCAACCATCTTTTAAATATTTGTCGATTTTTTCTCCCGATTTTAAATGCGCTATCGCACCATATATCCAATGTATTGGGCTCGTATCACTTACTGTACCAAGCAAAGCATAGTGTCTGCACAATAAAGCCTCATGGCACAATTCCAGTCTTTCATCTAGCAAGCTAAAGAATTTATCTTCATCACCATCTGCCACAATCGCAATTTGTGGTAAATTTATGCTAACAATACCTTGATTAAATCTTCCTTCAAATTTATATGTTCCATTCTCGTCTTTCCATGGAGTTAGAAAACTTCTAAAGCCCATTGGCGAAAAGACATTTCCGCTATAATTTTCACGCATTTTTTTAGCCGATATAAAGCTTGGTTCTTGTGTCTTATTTACACATTCTAATGCAAGATGTGTTAAACAATCATATTTTCCACCATTTAAGCAGTTATTTTCATCAATTACATAGATCAACTTTGGAAATTCCGGATTAATATATTTTCCTTCTGCATCCTTCATTCCCTTAATTCTTTGCTTCAAAATTTCTTCTATTATAAGTGCATTTTCTTTTATGTATTCATCGTCTTCTCTTAAATACATAAATAATGAAACCAATGGACTACGCCCGTTTGTAGTCATTAGTGTATTTATCTGATATTGAAGTGTTTGTACCCCACTCGTTACTTCTTCTTTTATCTTTTTATCTAATATTTCTTTTGAAGGCATGCCTCCAAACTCTTCCTTAAATTTTTCATAACTCTTTCTAACATACTTTCCCAAATGACTGATATCTACAGATTGTCCACCGTATTGTGTTGACGCAACTGTTGCAAGAATTTGTGCAAGAACCGTGCAAGCAACTCTAAAACTTTTTGGACTATCTATTAATTTTCCATTTATCACTGTTCCATTGTCAAGCATATCTCCAATATTAATCACACTAGAATTAAAAATTGGTTGTAAAAAATAGTCCATATCATGAAAATATAGTACGCCTTCTTCATGAGCCTTTACTATTTTTTCAGGTAACAGTAGTCTCTTCGTTAAATCCTTAGAAACCTCTCCAGCTATGTAATCCCTTTGTGAAGACGCAAGCACAGCATTCTTACGTGTTCCGTCTTCCAACATCTCCATATTTTGATTTTTTATGAGTCCAAGAATAGATTCGTCTGTGGTGTTCTTCTTTCTAACCAACGCTCTATTATATCTATAAATCATGTATTTCTTTGCAAGCTTAAACTTTTTCTTATCCATAAGTTGCTCTTCTATTATATCTTGCACATCTTCAACCAAAATTCTCTTTTTATCAAGTGACTCAATATATTTTATTATATCCTTAATATCTTGCTTATCTGCTCTTTCCTTTTCTGTAACCTCTTGGTTTGCCTTCTCAATAGCAATTGCAATCTTCTCTCTATTAAAATCTACTACACGTCCATCTCTCTTAATAACCTTCATAAATTCCTCCTTGGATTTACCTAAATTACTGCCTCTTTAGTTTCATTATAAATAATATTTTTTAATATAACTAAGCAGTATTGTTTGCAAAACATTTTTCTGCCCACATCGACATAACTTACCTAAAAAACATTATCTCATAACTATTATACCTTAACAATTTATTTTTTCTGTTGCAAATGCAACGTTTTTGAAGTATAATTTAGTAAATTTTATTTACAAATTTAAGGACAATGTTAATGGAAATATCAGATATAATTGAAAACATTTCTTGTAATTGTATTAAGGTTCAACGTAAGACCTTTGAAAAAGGCAGTATTATTACAACTTACATAGAAAAAAGAAAACAAATTTGCATACTGCTTTCTGGAAAAGCGGATTTAATTAGATATGATTTAAACGGAAACAAGGATATAATAGAAAGTTTTGTTGCATCAGATATCTTTGGTGAAGCCTTCTACCCTGTTCATACCAACCACGAACTTTTTGTTTTAGCAATGGATAAGTGTGAGGTTCTTCTATTTTTGTATGATGACATACACGAAAAATGCAGAAGCAATTGTAAATTTCACACAACACTCGTATCTAGTCTACTAGAGCTTATATTAAAACAAGCAGTACATCAAAATACTAGAATAGAAATACTTTCAAAGAGGTCTATCAGAGATAAATTACTTACTTATTTTTCTATTCTTTCTAGTAAAAACTTCTCTAAAAATATTACACTTCCAATTTCAATGACTAGCCTCGCTGATTACCTAAGCGTAGATAGAAGTGCAATGATGCGTGAGCTCAAATGCTTAGTAGATGAGGGATTTATAAGCCGTGATGGTAATAAAATTAAATTATTATATTAGCTTAATATTCTTATATACAAAAATTCTAAAATAAAAATAGCGAAAAATCCTTCTGCCAAAAATTTTTCACTATTTTTATATTTTTTCAATTCATTAAATTTTGAAAATATTGATTTACACTCTTTGCCATTTCATAATTATTTTTTGCATCTTCATTTATATTCCATATCGTAACTGACTTTAATTCTGGATATGCTCTCGAGGGAACAAAATTCTTATAATCCAATTGCAAATCTTTTCCTTCAATAATTGATTGCAATGCTTTAACAATTTCATCTGGTCTAAGATATGCATTTGGCAGTGAACTATCTTGAGCTTCTTCAAAACTCAAAATTGTTATTCCTATATTACCATTTGAAATTTTCTTATCTTCAATTTTTTTAACAATTATTGACGTTATAAAAGATATATGTCCTTGTTCCCTTGAGTAGATTGTATCATAATCATAACCTCTTTGTGTTCCAGAATTATAATATCTAGCAGATACAATTGATAACGTATCTCCCATGTCTGCTGCAAATTTGTACCACATATTATCTGTCCCATTATTTACATCTGCACTTCTCATTCCTGTTAATGATGAATTTAACGTTATCATTAAGTTACTTCCATAATTATTAGAAATAGCTAATATCGCTTTTTCAAAGTAATTTATATCTATTTTCCCAGTTTCAATATCACTATCTATACCATTAAAATTATATTCATCTATAATTTCTATTAAACTACTAGCAAAGTTATTAGCTTCATCATCATTTGTTACACATATGTTTCCTACATTGGTTCCTCCAATAGATATCAACACCTTTTTTCCTCTATTTTGTAAAGATATTATATCTTTTTTAAATTCATCTTTTGAATAGCTTAAAGTGTCAGACAAGTATTTGTTTAATTCAAAATTCAAACCACCATTACTATTTCCTGAGTCTCTTGCAAACGTTATATTTATAATTTCATACAATGGTGAAATTTCAAAAAGTTTAATAGGATTTCTAGATACATAATTTTCCCAATACCCTGCTATTACATATTTACTAGTATATTTATTACTATACTTTCCTAGTATATCTTGTATAGAATATTCTTCATTATCTATTTTAATATTGTTATTTTCTATAACACCATTTTTCTCCAAAAATTTCTTAACTTCATATTTAGTTAAATATGTATTATTCTTAATGAATTTACCCGACTGCTCATCAGAAAGTTTTTCATATATTTCTGCAATTTTTTTTTTCTTTGGTTCTTGTGCCTTTTTTACTATTCCATTGTTTCCTAGTACTAAATTAATACTTACTCCTGCAAGTATCAACAAAATTACTATTGTCCTAATATTCCGTTATGACTATTTTTCTTAATTTAGCCAACATTTTGTAATTTATTATCTTCTTTTCCCATATTTAAAATATTGAATTTATAATATATAGTTATTTCTTTATTTTCTGATATTTCTATCTTATCAACTAAAGATACAAGCATTGTTCTTGTTATTTCTTTCATATTCACAAAATCTTTAACAATTTTATCAATGTCTACTGATGAATCTTCTTTTTCTTCTAATTCTTTTAACTGCTTTATTCTTTCTTCTGCTTGTTTTCTACTTTCTATTTGTCTTGAATAAAGTCTTGAAAAATCTTCATCTTCAAATAGTCCATTATATTTATCTTCATATAACTTGTCTATTCTCTTGTTTATATCTTTAATTTTCTTTTCTAAAATAAGAATTTCATTTTTAACATTAAACTTATCTTTAATTATCTTGTCTTTTGATGTTTTTGCTATTTTAGTATATTTTTCTTCACTTAAAAATTCTTTACATCTTTTCTTAATTTGTTCAATTACAAAGTTCGTTACTTTTTCTAAATTATTACTATGAGGTGTGCATAAGCCTAAATGTGTATTTGTTGCATAAGTGTTACATCTTAAATAAAATGTTGTTTTATGAGGATGTTTTTGTGGTACTAGACTTAATTTTTTGCCACATTCTTTACAACAAACTAATCCTTTTAGTAACCAATCATAACTTTTTACTCTTGTCGATGTTCTACTTTTTATCATATCTTGTACTATATTAAAAGTTTCTTCATCTATTATCGGTGTGTGCATACCTTTTTTGATTATTCTATCTTCTATTGGCATTATCATTGTTTTCTTGCTTTTATAGTTTATCTTTTTTGTATTTCCATTTGATACCCAACCTAGATAAGTTACATTTTGCAATATTCTTTTTACTGTATTTCTGTTCCAACCTCTTTTTATTCCATCTTTTCTTGTATGTCCATTTCCTACAACTTCTGATGGCACTAAGGTTTTCTCGTCTGTTAGTATTTTTCCTATTTCAGTTGGTGTTTTACCATTTCTTGCTAACATAAATATTCTTCTAACGATTGGAGCAATATCTTGGTCAATTATATAATGATTGTAATCTAATGGATCTTTTTTATAGCCATAAGTAGGATATGTTGTCATTACTTTTCCTTCTTTTGCTCTTGTTTTCTTTCCATTTCTTACTTTCCTTGATGTATCTCGTAAAAACCATTTATTGAAAAATGCCTTAAATTGCACCATTTCTTCTGATGTTTCAATATGCCCTGTGTCTATATCATCTGTTACTGCTATAAATCTTACACCTTTTTCAATAAAAAACTCTTCTAAATAGTACGATATTTTACTTGATAATCTTCCAAACCTAGATAAGTCTTTTACAATTACTAAATTGATTTTCTTATTTTCAATGTCCTTAATCATTCTATTAAAGTCTGGTCTGTCAAAAGGTGCTCCAGAAACTCCGTCATCTGTGTAATCATCATATATTCGTATATTGTTGTCTTTACAAAAGTTTCTTAAAAATAGTTTTTGTGTGCTAATACTTCCACTTTCTCGCTCATCTTCATTTGTTACTATCACTTCGCCATTACCGACTTCAATATTTTCATTGGATAATCTTTCATATAACCCTGCTATATATTTTTCAGGATTTGCTATTGTTATCATTTAAACCTCTATTTCTAATAACAATAGGTTTCCTCCTATTCAATTTACAACTGAATTATACAATCTATACAAAAATATTTCAACTTTATTTTACAAATTTAGGCTAATTTACACATATTAAACATACATAAATTAGCCTATATAACTATTTATTAACTTTCTCTATCAAATAATTTATAAATGTTTCTTGTAACTTTTCTTGTATTGTTTTTGCATTTTCATCAAATACTTCTTTTATCTTATATTCTTGTTTCATATAAATAGCTATTCCTTTCCTTGAATAGCTATTTATGCTATCAATTCAGTTATATATAAACTCTCAACCTACTGCTATTCAATATATTTTCCAAAATTCTTGATAAATAAATTCATCTTTCTAATACCCCTTTTCTAAAAAATTAGAGCAAAAAAATACACCTTGATTTTTTCAAAGCATACCATTAAACATATATTTTATTACTCTTTATTGTATTTGAATTTACAATATTACTATCTCTTTTTGCAACATTAAATCCAGTATTTAGATTATCCTTTAATACTAAATCACTACTATCTTTGTCATATTCATAAGCACTTCTATTCCAGTTTGCAAATTGTAAATCATTTTCTTTCTTTTTAGTAGATAAATATTCATTATCTCTATTTATCTGTACTAATAATTTTTGATATTCTTGTTTTTCTTGCTTTTCTTTTTGCCTTTTATTTTGTGCATACATTCGTTTTTGAACCTTATTCTTTTCTTTGCTTTCTAACTTCCTTGCCTCTTTTTCTTCAATATATCTTGAATCTTTTTGAATTATTTTCGTTATATATGGCATACCAACTTTTAATTTCTTTGATATATCTACTAGTCTTAAATGTTCTGTAAAGAATAATTCAATTATTTTGTCTTTCGTATCTTTGCCATTTGATTTTGTTTTTATTTTTAACACCTCCATTCTTTTACAACTTCTCTATTTCAACAAACTACAATTTCACACCTAACTATAAAAACAAAAAATAAACAATAAAAAATTACTTTACTGTGTTGTTATTAGTTTGTTTAAAACCTTGAACTCATTATTATTACAAACCTTTCCAATTATTTAGTGAATTTTTTGTCTGTAACTTTTAGCAATTAGTTTTAGAAAAAGTATTATAATTATTTAGTATAATAGTATAATAGATATTGAATGTCAATAACAATTTATTATTTTTTTTTGATTGTTTATTGTTTTTGATAAAATTTCATTTTTAGAAGGGAGATAAAAAAGTTATGGAACTACCAGAAGTAACCTTTTTTGACGATTTCTACTTTTGGTTTAATACCGAAACTAAAAAAGAATATTATGCTACACCTTTATATTTTTATAAAGCTGATTATCATTTAGATACAGAAAATAAATTACGAGATGTATATTATAAAGAAACAGAAAAAACAGACAATGGATTGAAGCACCCTGCCAGTATCTATTTTCCTTTTTATGAAAAATTAGGTCTTATGCTTTTAAGATTTTTAAATTCTGATCTATCTAACTATGAAACTGCTAACAAAACTTTCTTTTATGCTTATGGATTTGAAATATTAAAAGATTTAGATAAGAATTATAAATTTGAATTAAGCAATAATTATGGAAGTGATGAGAATTATTTAAAAGCCACCACTAAAATATTTGAGGATTTACAAGAAAATTTAATTGACTTACAACAAGAACTAATAAAAGCAGTTACATATATTTACAATTTAGATAATGATAGTAGATTGGAAAAATATACATATGCTGAACGATTTGCAGTTTATCTAATAAAAAGAATGGGGAAATTATATACATATTATAAAAATGACTTTATTATGAGAGATAGTTATTCAAGAAAATATCAAGAAATTGGAAAAAACAGCGAATATGATTTATTAGATACATTAAAAGAAAAAAATATGGTACTTTCAATGAGCGATACACATAAAAGTACAGATTTATCAAGTATTTGCTATGCTATACTTGAAGAACTTTCAAAAACACCTAACTACCCAATTAAAAAATGTCAAAATTGTGGAATGTACTTTATTCCAACCTCAAAAGTAGATGAAATTTATTGTGATTATCCAAAAGAAAACTCAAAACCTTGTAGAGATTTAGGTGCTTTTCAATCATATACAGAGAGATTAAAACAAAATAAGGCTATGGGCGAATATAGAAGAACATATCAACAAAAATTTATGCAAGTTAGAAAAAATAAAGAAAATAAAAAACTTGTCCAAGACTTTGAAACTTGGAAAAAACAGGCTAAAGAAAAAATCAACGATATGAAAAAAGGCAAACTTACTGAAAATGAAGTTTTTAATTGGATCATAAATAATAAATAAAAATTAGGACAATAAAAATTAGTTTTATAATTTCTATTGTCCATTTCTATTTACTTAATTTTTAAAATTTTATTCCATATGTTTCAAAGCATATTCACAAGCAGAAATAACAAATCCATTAAAACTATATTCTTTCTTTGTTTTGCCTTCATTAGCTTTATTTACAATACTATTAATTTTATCATTTATTTCTGTTGGAAATCTTATAGATTTATAAATATTAGCATCTGCTGACTTTTTCATTACAAACTTTTCCATTCATTATCACCTCGTTAAAATTCATTCTAGAAATTTCATTCAAATTTTTTTATTTCTATATAGACATTTTAACTAAAATGTGGTATGCAAAATATAACTGAAATACAGTTATATTTTATCGTTTAAATTTATTCATATAAAAATGTAAAAAATATAGTATAATCATAAAAGAAATTGACAAAATAATATTAGATACATTTTAAAATTATGAATGAAATGAGGTAATAAAAAATGGCACAAAATATAAATAGTAGTTTAGAAGAAAAATTAAATGAATTTATTGGAAAAAATGTAATTATAACTCAAGATGGATTTTTAAAAAATAAATATTCAATACATAAATTAAAATACTTTATTGAATATGAAATTTTGAATATTACAGATGAAGAAAGTAAAAATTATCTAAAGATAAACTTGAATCAAATATACAAGATAGAAATCATTGAAAAGGATATTAAATTATACTTAGATAATGATACAATAATTTGTCTTGGTATTTAAAAAGATAGACTACTAAGTCTACCTAAAAGGAAAATTATTTTTGAAATTTTTCTAATTCTTCTTTATCTTTTTCATCTAAATTATTTAAGCTAAATTCTAATAAAGAAATTACAACTTTATTAAAAGATAAGTTTTTGAGATTAGCAAGATTTTGTATATCTTCTACAATATTTTCTGGCAATCTAAGAGTTTTACTAACTCCACTATGATTTTCTGGTATTCTTAGCTTATTCATTTTGCAACCTCCTTTGCAAGATATTTTATATTAAAAAGCAATATAAATATGCACCTAATTATGCTTGCAAATATTTTGTGAATATGATAATATAATTTCAGAAAATCAAAAGAAAAAAATGAAAGGAATGAATTTAATTATGAAGAAACTAAAAGAAGAATTAAAATATGGTAAAAAAGGTATTACTCTTATTTCTCTTGTCGTTACGATAATTGTTTTACTTATGCTGGCTGGAATTACAATTAATATGCTATTGGGAGAAAACGGTTTACTTAATAGGGCAACAGATGCCACGGAGGAATATAGTAAAGCTGAGGCAAAAGAGAAAGTAGAATTACTATTAAGTGAATATGTTATAGACAAAGCGACTGGTGAAAATGAAGATTTAGCAATTTTTTTAAGAAAAAATTTACAAGTAGGTGTTGCAGAAAATGAAGATAATACTTATTCCTTTATATTAGGTGAATGGCAAGTTTTAACATATGAAAATAAAGTTATAAGCATAGAAAAATTTAAACTTGACGTAGATAAAACATATCCTAATGTAGCAAATATGAAGGCAGACACTGAATTAACAGATGGACAGTTAGTTCAAACAGAAAGCTACTGGGATAAACAATATGGTGGAAGTGCTTATTATGATATAGTAAGTAGCACGAGTTTAGCAGTAGATGATGGCAAATGTATACAGTTAGACAATGGCTTATATGCAGAATTACACCCAATAAATAATACAGTTAATGTAAATCAGTTTGGTGCATATGGCGATGGAGAACATGATGATGCAAATAGTATTCAGTTATCCTTAAATGCTGGATATAGAAATGTTACATTTGAAAGTGAAAGATATAAATTTGGAAAAAATATAAAGTTAACTACCGATAATGTATTTGTATTAGGAAACAATGCAACACTTTTTTGGGATGAAAGCATAACCACTCCTTGGGAACAAATAGGAATATCTGGTACTAGTGAAAAACATGTTCAAAATATAAATATATCTTATTTGAATTTTGAAAATGGAGACATATCAGTGATTGAAGATCCTGGCGAGAGTATACAGTTAAGAGGAAGTTATTGTGATAATGTAGAGATAAGTAATTGCAATTTTAATATATATGAAATTAATGGAAATAAGTCAAGACAAGTAACCAATTTATGGTTTCATGTAGGATGGCAAGATGTTACAGTTCAAGATTGCGAATTTAGAAATTTAACTAATGGTAATGTTGGTGGAAATATTTGGTTAAGTGGTTTTGCATCAAATTCTGATTATGCTAGCCGCAATGCAGTTATAAAGAACAATTATATTGAAAAAAGTTGTCACGATGAATCAATTGCCGTTTGGGCAGGATATGTTGATAATGTAATTATTCAAGAGAATGAGATTTATATACACGAAGAAAATGTTGATGACAGAAGCACAATGAATTTCACATTTGGAAGTCAACTTGATGGAGGAGTTGTATCAAACATATATTTTATGAATAATAATGTTCAATGTGAGTCTAAAGAATCTTTTGCCTATATAACAGGTGAAGAAGGTTCGAAAAATATATATATTGAACAAAATACAATTGAATATTCTTTATTCTCTAATGATGAAATAGAATATCGGAACTTTTATTGTTACAAATGATAAAACACAACACACACAAATATCTTCAAATGATATTGAATATAAAGCTATAGGAGAAGGAATACTTAGTGTATTTTTTGACTCAAATTCTTCTTATACTAATAATAAAATTAAAATTATAGCTAATCTAAATTATTTATTTCAAACAAGTAAATTCGATGGAAACATAATAGAAATAAATGGAAATATTGAAAATTCACTTTTTTATAGTGTAAGTAGTTTTAAAAATAATGTCGTAACACTTAATGGTAATAGTCCTCAATATATAGTTAGTCTAATGAATAATAATTTAAATCAAAATATAGAAATAGAAAATAATAATTTTATAATTAATGATCCAGAAATTTGGAATGCAGATAGCAAACATTTCATATTTTTATATGATATAACTATTAATAATTATGATATTAATATAATAAATAATACTATTGAGGCGTCTAATCAAAC
>ERZ791852.933-NODE-933-length-19490-cov-3.540520_pt1 | contig 19490 bp, 13 predicted proteins | sample MGYA00510287_ERZ791852 | MGnify/ENA primary metagenome ERZ791852 (study PRJEB30046, sample SAMN00715257) | human gut metagenome | study: EMG produced TPA metagenomics assembly of the A metagenome-wide association study of gut microbiota in type 2... | reverse complement strand
CAACTACTACTTCGACGAAAGAACATAAGACGGATGCTAAAGACGAAAATAAGAACCAAGCATCTTCTTCAGTTCAAGGACCAAATCAGAAAACAAACAACCAAACACCTCATCAAGATGGAAATCAAGAAAAGTCCAAGCCTGTTGAAGGCGGACGAGGTTGGGGCGGACCAGAAGATGGCTCCTATGCCACTAACGGAGGAGGCGGTGGAGGTCACGATGCAGCCTTCGCCGCAGGTGCTGGTGGAGGAAGCAATCACGCAAGCTCAACTGATCAGAGCAATGAGTGGGTTAACGACGTTGATAACAATCCTTACGAGTACCCACAAGCTTCATCAAGCACGGATACAAGTGCCAATTCCAATTAATGAGATAACAGAATACTTAACATCACTAGTATTCTATTTTCAACCCTAGTTAGGACTAATCCTGACTAGGGTTTTTGCATATCAAAAAAACACCTATAATTCAATAGGCGTCAAATACATTGGCTTAAATTTTGGCAAACTGACTTAAAACCTTTTCGTTACAAGCCCATAAAGAAGATAACGATAAAAAGATAAAACAAATGTGGACAAATCGCTTTAAAACCGCATGCTTAAAGGCTTAAAAATGTCCCCTGCCGGAATCGAACCAGCAACGACTCCTTAGGAGGGAGTTGTTATATCCATTTAACTAAGAGGACTTATGAAAAAATCTGCCACGAGGACAGATTTTTTATGTGAAATCTGTAAATTATTTACGGATTTCTTTGATACGTGCAGCTTTACCTTGCAAAGCACGCAAGTAGTAAAGTTTAGCACGGCGGACTTTACCGTAGCGTACAACTTCAATCTTTTCAACACGTGGAGTGTGGATTGGGAAAGTACGTTCTACACCGATACCGCTTGAAATTTTACGAACTGTGTACATTTCTGAGATCCCTTGACCTTTGCGTGAAATAACTACACCTTCAAAGATCTGGATACGTTCGCGAGTTCCTTCGACAACTTTCGCGTGAACGCGAACTGTGTCACCAGGACGGAATGATGGGATGTCAGTACGAAGTTGACCTTCTGTCAAACTTTGGATCAATGGATTCATTTTTATATACTCCTATCTTACTAATCTTAAGAGCAACCTCTGTGTCTCAGCGGATTAGCCGTTATTTTTGTGTGTCCATTACACACTCTTAGTATCTTATCAAAAAATTATCAGGATGTCTAGTATCTTATTGCATTTCTAGCATTTTTTGTTGTCCATAAATGCTCGTCTTATGATTAATGAGATAAGCAAAAGCCATGACAATCGCATAAGGGAGTGCATTAGCTGGACCAAAGACTTCAACGCCAATGAAAATAGGTGCTAAAAGGGTATTGGTACTGCTACCAAAGACAGACAGATAGCCAAGACCTGCTACAAGTGGAATTGGAAGTCCTAGAACTGGTGCTAGAACAGCACCAAGACTGGCTCCGATAGCAAACAAAGGGGTTACTTCTCCTCCTTGGAAACCAAGAGATAGGGTAAAGACGGTCAAGAGCAATTTCAAGAGCCAATCCAATGGATAAATGGTCCCACCACCAACACTTAAAGCAATCAAATTCGTTCCAAGACCTGTATAACGTCCCTTCCACAAAATCAAAAGAAGACAGGTTAAGACGACACTTCCTAAGAGAACACGATAATAAGGATTTGGGAGCAGACTTTCTACTTTCTTTTTAGCTAGTGACAAGAGATAAGCAAAGAGATTTCCTGCTAGACCAAAGGCCAGACCTAAAAGAGCTAATTTCATAAACGTGCCAAGGTCAATAGTCAAACTTTCGGAGACAAAGTGGCTAAATTTTTCAAGACCTAAGAGATGGCTTGTCGTACTAGCCATAAAAGATGCAATAAGAGTCGGTACCAAGATTGGCAGACTTAACTGTCCTAGGGTCAAGACCTCAAGCGCAAAGAAGGTCGCGGCGATTGGTGTTTGGAAAAGTCCTCCAAAACCAGCGGCCATACCCATGGTCAAGAAAATACGTGAAGCATTCGGAAGCTTAAAATAGCGACTAAAAGCATGAGAAACTGTGGCCCCCAGTTGTACAGCAACTCCCTCACGACCTGCAGAACCCCCGAAAAGGTGGGTCAGCCATGTGGTTACAGTCACAAGTGGAATTAACCTTAGGGGGACTTGATCCTCCTCATTATGTCCAACCTTGAAAATCAAGCCCATTCCTTGCGTTGCCTTACCCGCAAACTTTTGGTAAAGGTAAACTATCAAAAGACCTGCTAAAGGAAGTGCCGGGACTAGATAAAAGAGATGGTGGTCACGAAATTCCGAGAGTCCTATGAGCACGCGCCCAAAAATAGCATCAATCAGTCCAACAAGCACCCCTAACAAGATTGCATAAAGACTTAACATTACTAAATGTAAATAAGAAAGACCTCGACTATCACTTAATTGTCTTACTTTCATATTAGAGGCCTACTTTTCTTCTAGCTTACTTGCTTGATAAGTACGTGAATGCTTCATAATATCCGCAAAACTAGCGACGATAGCTTCTTTATATTCGGGATTAACGACACTAGCGCCTACTTTGTCTAGCAGGGCTTGCTCTCGTTCGGGATCATAAATCGCCTTTCCAGTGCGTTGTTTATAAGCACTTACTCGAGTTACCAATTTCATACGTTCTTCCAACAAAGCCACGATCTCATTATCAACGGTGTCAATCTGTTGGCGAATCTCATTTAAGTTCATACTGATCTCCTTTTTTCTCTCCATTATAACAAAAATGACCTGAGGACAAAAGAGCCTCAAGCCATTGAATTGCTTATAAAAAGAGTTTTCTTACCTGACTGATATTACTTTCATTAACAACCAGATACAGGGTTGCTCCTGCTTTTAGACGTGTGTCTCCATGAACAACCTCAGACTGGTCTTGAAAAATCTGAGTAGAAATCAAAACCCCATCAGGTAAGGTTAAATCCTTAACCAAGCGACCAGCTAGACTATCTGTAACCGGTAAGTCAATCATCGTCGGTATATTATCAACTTGATCTTGTTCGTGAGCAATCAGATTGTGAAGCATGGCTTCATAGACAGGTTCTCCTCCCATGAAATCCATGACTAGATAGGCAATCAGGGTCACGACACCAATTGTCATCAATTGGTGAAGGTCACCCACCATCTCAGTCACTAAAATCATAGCAGTTAGCGGTGCCTTAGATACCGCACCGAAATAACCAGCCATACCAAGAATGATAAAAATAGGGAACTGACTGACTTGTAAGAATCCTAGATTTTCAAAAGCTGCCGCAAATACGCTACCAGAAAGAGCACCTAGAGTCAAAATCGGCAAGAAAATCCCACCAGGAAATCCTGAACCAAAGGACAACATACTCCAAACAAAGCGAATAGCCAAATAGAGGATAGCCACAGCTAGAGCAGGATGTAAACCATTTAGAGCAAGAATCAATTCATTCCCACCACCTAAAAGATGTGGAAAATAGAGACCAATAGGAATGATAAACAGAACTGCCAAGAGGCCATGAAAATGAGATGGTAAGTGGAAGATTTTCCCTAACCCTTGGTAGACCTTACCAATGCGTAAGACAACCCACTCATAACCGTATCCAAGCACACCTAGAAAAATCCCCAAAACAATAAGAATCCAATAATCTTTCAAAGGAAATACGGGTAATTTTTCTGTCATAGCAAGGACCGGTACCTGGCCAAAGATGCGTAGGGAAACAGCATTGGCCACTAAAGATGCCGTTAAAGCTGTCACCCAAACATGACGAGAGAAATGATGATAGACTTCTTCGACGACAAACAAAAGACCAGCAATTGGAGCATTGAAGGCAGCCGATAACCCTGCTGCTGCTCCAGCAGCAATCAAGACACGCTTCTCACGTGCAGAGAGCTTAAGTCCCTTGGCTAATCCCTTAGCAGTCATGGCACCTAGTTGAATACTAGGTCCCTCACGTCCCAACATCAGTCCCATTGAAATCCCAAGGACACCACCTAGGAATTTACGCCATAAAACTGACCACCAAGACGGATGTAAGAGCCCCATCAGTTCCCCTTCAACATGGGGAATCCCTGAGCCCTTGATGTCTTTTTCCTGCTTAATAAGGTAACCAATAAAAAGGGCAATCAAGAGATTAACAAGTACAATTCCCAGAATCAGAAGTGGATTATGAAGGGCGTCTTCGTAAATAGCTACAGAAAATGCGGCCCCTTTGGCAATTAACCAACGAAAAAGACTGACCACTGCTCCTGCTGTCACCCCCACTAAAAGCCCTCGCCAAACGGACCAAAGGAGATGTTGAGATTGCGTCCTAAAATCTCTTTCTATTTCATTCATAAAAAACTCCATTTTTGACTACAATAAAAGCAGACTTTACTCTGCTTTTTTCTTATGCTAATGCTTCTGAAACTTTTTCAGCGAAAGCTTCAAGGTTTTCGATATCTTCATCTTCAGCAGAAAGGTCAACCTTGACGCTATCAGCACCCTTAGTCGCCCCTGTGAATGTGAATTGATTTTCAAACTCATCTACTGAATGACAGAAATAATCGTAGAAGGTATCTCCTGAACCTACAACACCAAAGATTTTACCTGACAAGTCGAGGTCAGCCAAATCTTCGTAAAAGTCAACGATTTCATCTGGCAACTCACCATCACCATAAGTGTAAGTCGCTACGATACAGATGTCCGCATCTTCAAAATCAGCGGCATCAACCGTTGTACACTCGTCTACATCTACAGTGTGACCCAATTCTTCCAATTTTTTGGCAACGATATCTGCGATTTCTTCCGTGTTACCGGTCATACTGGCATAAACGATTTTTGCTAAAGCCATAATGTCCTCCAAAATAATAAATTAGCTATATTATATCATATTTCTTCAGAAAATAAATGACCTAATAACTCAAAAAAACTGCCCATCAGGACAGTTTTAGATTTTGTAAGAGTTCAAAGTGTCGATAGACTAGCCATAAGCCAAGACCAACTATCAGAATGAGAATCACTGCTCTCATGAGACCTCTAAGAAAAGTCAAGAGCCAAGTAAGAAGCATAGAGGTGATTAGCCAACTCCAACCAGAGGCTCCGTATAGGGTTTGAATACTCTGTATAGAATGACTGGTCAGCGTTTTTACCCAATTGGGAATATAAATCCAAATATCATCACCTGATATCCCCAAACGATTGGCAATCATGGTTCCTGTTGTTTGCAACCAAGTAAAGACCCCAGCATTGAAAAGAAAAAGGAAGGTTTGCATGGGGTAACGTCTAGCAAGGCGTTTCAAATAGCGCATGACAGCCCCTCCTTAGTTTGCATAGAGAGCATGGACCGTATCAATATCCACCTGTTGAATCCCGTAATAAGATCCAGCTGATTGCATAACGGATGTCTTAGAGTCATCATGGTCTAAGCCAATGGCATGACCCAATTCGTGTTCAGCTGTATTCACAATACGCTTGTGAGTATAACCAAAATCACTATTCAAGAGGAAATAACGGTTCAACTTCACATCTACATGAGTGATGCGATTGGTTAAAACATTGGTTTGAGTGTCTGCTAAACCTGCTGCCTGTGAATTCGCATCGGAATAGTCAGTCGCAACAATGTCAGCCGTTGAGGCATCATCAGTTAAAGTAAAGATGAAAGCACCCGTGTTATTCCAGTTAGTAATAGCTTCCTTATAAGCTGCTACCAAGGTTTCATCTGTAGATTGTATATAGATGCTAGCTGTATTTTGCGCCCATCTAGCTCCATTAGACTCAGGAATAGTATCTGTCGTTGATAGGTTAGAGACAACTTTCTCAACGTCACTAGTACTGGTACCACTAAAACCTAGCTCTACTTGATGAAAGGCTTGGTTAATGTTTGTGGCTAAGGTACTTGAAGAGTTATTGGCATAGTAGACGAGTCCATAAGCAATAAGGGCTAGGACTAGGGCAAGTTTAAATATAGCCCAAATAAGATTCCAAATAAATTGTAAAAGAAGTTTGGGAATATAGAAGATTACTCTGAATAATTTTTTCATTATTGAGCCTCCTTTTCGAAACTTCCCCTAGTATATCAAGCTCTAATAGTTCTGACAAGTAAAAAATATCACTTTAAGCTTTTATCATCTCTTTGATAAGATGTTACAAACTTGACCTATTAAGACAAACGTTCTTCTTTAACGTAATCAATAGGTAACCATTCTAAGTAGGCTTCTAGTTGTTTTTCCCAATAATACCACTCATGTCTTCCATGATCTGTACGGTAGTCAATGTCTAAACCAAGGGCCTTCAAATCAGCAACTGCTTTATCTTGAGACTCAAAAAGGAAATCTTCAAGGCCACACCAGGCAAAGAATTTGGTTTTCTTGTCATGTTGTTTGGCTAGGTTGACTAGTTTATGCTGCTCAATGTCTTTCCCTTCCAAATCGCCAAAGACACCTTGCCAGTATTCCTTAGACTCACTCGTTTCATCTGTAATCATCTCCACTGAGAGTCCAAGGGCACCAGAGAAGGAACCCGCACAAGCAAAGTTATTTGTCGTTAAGGCCAGTTTAAAAGAACCATATCCACCCATAGAAAGTCCAGCGATAAGGGTCTTTTCTCGCTTCTTAGTCATACTAGGAAAGAAACGTTGCATGACTTGAGGAAGCTCCTTAGCAATGGCATCGTAATACTTAACACCGTATTTGGTATTTGTATACCAGCCATTTTCCGTGTTAGGCATAATAACAATGAGATTAGTCTTACGAAGGAGACGCTGAATATTGGTACGGAAGGCCCAAGAATTATGATTGCCCCCCATGCCATGAAGGAGATAGAGAACTGGGATGTCCGTATCACTTCCCGTTTCAGCAATCTGATCGCGATCTGGATAGATGACATCCACTTGGCGGTATTGGCCTAGAACATCTGATGAGTATTCAATTTGAAAAAAAGCCATTTGTATTTTCCTTTCTTAATGTTAGAAAAGCTGGGACACCCCAGCTTTTGATTTTAGAACAAAGTCTTATTGAGACTTTCCTCAATGTCTATGGTGCAAGCGACACGCTCACACTCTTATGTGTTAGTCAGTTATTAGCGGACTTCCATGACTACTGGAAGGATTGCAGGACGGCGTTTGGTTTGGTCAAAGAGGAACTTAGCCACATCGTCGCGGACAGCTCCTTTAAGTTCACCCCAGTCGAAGCTGTCTCCTGCCAAGTAATTTTCAACGGTAGCATTGACAATGTCAGCAGCCTCACGGAGAATATCACGGCTCTTCTTCACATAAACGAACCCACGTGTATTCACACGCGCTTTAGAGACAATCTTACGTTCCTTCTTGTTAACAGTGATAGCTACGATAAAGATACCATCTTCAGACAAGACCTTACGGTCACGAAGGACGATATTACCCACATCACCAATGGCATTACCATCAATCATAACATCACCAGCTGGAACAGCTCCTTCATGAAGGAAACCTTGGTCCTCTGACAAGTGCATGATGTCACCGCGTTTAACGATATAAATATTTTCTGGAAGAATACCCACTTCCAAGGCTAACTCTGCATGTGCTTGAAGGTCACGGTACTCCCCTTGAATAGGGAAGAGATACTGTGGACGAAGGAGGTTAATCATCAACTGAAGTTCACGAGCATTGGCATGTCCAGAAACACGAAGGCTCTGAGTAATCATCTTAACAGTTCCACCAGCTTTATAGATAGCGTTGTTAACACGTGCCACTACGGCTTCCTTAGCAATGCTTGGAGTTGTTACGATATAAACCAAATCTCCATCCTTGATTTGAACGTAACGGTGACGACCAACAGCCATCTTTTGAAGGCCATCGATTGGTTCACCCATACGACCATTTTCAAGGATAATTAACTCGTGGTCTTCGAACTTGTTCATGTCTTTTGGTTTGACAATAAGTTTCTCATGCTCCACAGTCAATTTTTTGAGACGAATGGCTGTGCGGACAATATTTTCTACGTCAAAACCGGTAAGAACAACGCGACGTCCGTGATCAGCAGCTGAATCAAAGACTTGTTGAATACGTACCAAGTTTGAGGCAACTGCAGCAACAATAACACGTCCTTCTGCATCAGCAATTACTTGGTCAATTTCTTGGCCAACTTCTGCTTCAGAAGCTGTTTGTTCAGTACTTGTCGCATTTGCTGAGTCTGACAAGAGGGCCAAAACACCTTCACGTCCGATTTCAGCCAAACGACCTAAATCAGTTTTGTAGTAAGGACGGGCAGCTTGGTCAAACTTGAAGTCACCTGTATAGACAATATTGCCTTGGTCAGTACCAAGAACAATCCCCATTGATTCTGGAATTGAGTGAGTTGTTTTGAAGAATGAAACTTCAGCATCCTCAAATTCAATTTCAGTTTCTGCGTCAATAACATGGAAATTATTGAATTTCTTAACACCAGCATTCTTGACAAAAAGTTTAGCTAACTCGATTGTGAGTGATGATCCAAAGACTGGTGCTTTGACTTCTTGCAAGATATAAGGTAGGGCACCAATGGCATCGGCGTGTCCGTGAGTTAAGAAAATCCCTTGGATACGATCTCTATTTTCAATCAAGTAATCTAAGTTAGGGATGACAAAGTCAACACCTAGTTGTTCATTTTCAGGATACTTTAGACCAGCATCCAAGATAAAGATAGAGTCGTTAATCTCAACAATATAGAGGTTCTTAGCATTTTCACGTACTCCACCTAGGGCAATAATTTTAATATCGCTCATGCTTGTTTTTCTCCTTTTTAGTTTGACTCTCTTCTAGAGCCTATTTTTACAGACGGTCCAAGGAGCTGAACGTTCGTGCGAACAGTCTCCTTGTCGATTTACAGGCCACAACAAAAAGTTGCATACCCTTTAAGTATACAACTTTTTGGCTTATTTTACAATTTAGAGTCAGACTAGGCTTACTCAAACATAGCGTAATAGTCTGTGATATCCAATTGACCTTTTTCTTCCTTGGTAAGGTCTTTAATGATTTGACCATCCTTCATAACGATTAGACGATTGCCATATTTTAGGGCATCTTCCATGTGGTGGGTAATCATCAAGGCTGTTAGATGGTCACCTGTTACAAACTCATCAGTCAACTCCATGAGGGCTACACTGGTCTTAGGATCCAGAGCTGCAGTGTGCTCGTCTAAGAGCAAGAGCTCAGGACGTTTAAGTGTCGCCATCAAAAGACTGAGAGCCTGACGCTGACCACCTGAAAGGAGACCTGCTGGTGTATCTAAGTGCTTTTCTAAACCATTACTGATGCGTTCAATCAGATCTTGGAACTCCTCTGTGTAGAGATGAATTTGGCGTGATTTAAGCCCTCGTTTTTCACCACGGTATTTGGCAATCAAGAGGTTTTCTGCAACAGTCATACGAGGAGCTGTCCCCATTTTAGGATCTTGGAAGACTCGTGAGAGGTACTTAGCACGCTTCTCAGCAGGGAGAGACGTAACATCCTCACCCATGATGAAAATCTGACCACTGGTCAACATGAGGGTCCCTGCAATGACATTGAAGAGGGTTGATTTTCCGGCACCATTTCCACCAAGAATAGTAATAAAGTCACCTTCTCTAATGGTAAGATTAACATGGTCCAGGATGGTTTTTTCGGTGTCAAAACCGTTATTGACCTTAACAGTCGCATCTTTGAGTTCTACAATAGCTGTCATCGTGATAAGGTCACCCCCTTAAAGAATTTTCGACGTAGGACAGGCGAAATCAAGCAAATAGCCAAAACAATCGCACTAAAAAGTTTGAGGTAGTTAGTGTTAAAGCCAAGAGCAATAACCGCTGTCAAAAGGAACTGATAGAAGATTGAACCAATACAGATGGCAATCAAACGTTCCAACAGAGTCAAGTTAGTCGCATAAAGGACCTCACCAATGATAATGCTGGCAAGACCAATGACGATAACCCCAATCCCTTTAGAAACGTCGGCATAACCGTCCTGTTGGCTAATCAAGGCTCCTGAGAGAGCGATAATACCGTTTGAGATAACAAGACCCATCACTTCCATATTGTCTGTGTTGATACCAAAAGATTTGGCCATGTCTCTATTATCACCTGTGGCAATATAAGCTTGACCTAGGCGCGTGTTAAGAAAGGCAATCAAGGCAGTGATAACAATGGTCACAGCAATGAGACCAACAATCAAGAGGTTATAGTCCTTGCTGAAAGGAAGCAAATCTTGGATAGTCTTGATATCAAGAAGTCCTAGGTTAGCCCTTCCCATAATCATAAGCATGACTGAGTTAAGAGAGGTCATGACCAAAATCCCTGCCAAAATAGTAGGAATTTCTCCCTTAGTATAGAGGAGACCAGTCACAAGTCCAGCACCACAGCCGGCCAAGACGGCAACCAAGGTTGCCAAGATAGGGTTCCAACCAAAGTTCATAAGGGTTACTGCTACTGCCCCACCAAGAGGGAAGGAACCTTCTGTTGTCAAATCAGGAAAATCCAAGATACGGAAAGTCATGTAAATCCCAAGACCTAGGATTCCGTATAGAAGCCCCTGATAAATAGATGAAATAATCATAAGTCCTCCTTATTTATCAGCTTTAACAGCGATGTCTGACTGTTTAAGCACATCGTCAGGGATGGTGATGTTGAGGTCTTGAGCAACTTTAAGGTTAAGCGTTGGTGTGCCATCATCGATAACATCTACAGGAACATCCTTAACTTTCTTACCTTTAAGAACCTTAACGGCACTACGAGCTGTAGCCTTTCCAAGTTCATATTGACTTTGAGCAACTGAAGCCAAACCGCCCTCTTTCACCATAGTATCAACCGTCGTATAAACTGGAATCTTAGCTTGGTTAGCTGATGAGATTACTGTTGAAAAGGCTGAGGCAATCGTATTATCTTGAGGCGTCCAGATGGCATCTACCTTACCAGTCATGACTGACATGGTTGTATTGATTTCATTGGTTGATGGTACGGCGTACTCGACCACATTTAGGCCATCTTTTTCAGCGTATTTCTTAAAGCTTTCAACCTGTGATTTGGAATTATCCTCACTTGAAGCATAGAGAATACCAATCGTTTTGGCATTTGGTGTCAGTGATTTGACCAATTCTACTGTCTGCTTAATCGGCACTTGGTTTGAGGTACCAGTAACATTGCCTTCTGGATGCTTGAGATTCTTAACCAATTTTGCCCCAACAGGGTCTGAGATAGCCCCCATGATGACTGGAATATCCTTGGTAGCTGCCGCTAGCCCCTGTGCTGCTGGTGTGGCAATACCGATAACAACATCGTTCTTGTCATTAACCAATTGTTTAGACATGGTTTGAATTTTAGACTGGTCTCCTTCGGCATTTAGGAGGGTGATTTTAACCTTGTCCCCCTTATAACCAGCTTCCTTAAGGCCATCCTCAATTCCCTTCTCGATTTGATCCAGGGCGTCGTGAGTCACGAACTGGAGGATCCCTACTTTGACGACCTTATTGGCATCTTGGTGTTCTTTTTTGAAAAGATCTGTACCAATAGAACCGAGCGTCAAGATAGCTAAGAAAACCAAAGTCCAAATTAAACGCTTGTTTTTCATATGTGTCTCCTTCTATAAATTCTTCCTTTCTATTGTAAGTCATTTTCAGTCAATTAGCAATATTCTTAATTTATAAAAATTACCCTGATCAAAGAAAAAAAACCAGAACACGATGTCTGATTCTTTTCCCTTATTATTACTGATATTGTGCCAAGTCTAGCTTCATAATATAAAAGTAAAGATCACCATATTGCCCCTTGTAGCCAATATCATGTCCGTTAATAGTCACCTTAGTGACTGGTGTTGCATCTGGTAAGGCAATCCAACAAGCTTGCTGTGCCCTAACAAATTCATTGTAATCTTCAAAGGAAGTGTGTTTTTCTTGCTTGGCGGTATTTAAATAAGTTACTTCAATCATTGAGGGACCTCCTTATAATCCTTTACCTAAGGTCTAGATTACGCTTCCTAGAGAGCAAAGTCAATCATGACGACTTGAAAAACAGCAGGCTGGACCATACAAATAGACCCCATGGCAAATACCATGAGGTCTATTTTAATTGAAATCTGGATTCTTAAGGTCCTATACGACCGTTAAATCATTTTAACGTTTGCGTCGTTTTGTACCATAGAGTCCAAATCCAGCTAGAAGACTTGCCAAACCAAAGATTGCAAGGTTTGAATCTTCACTACCAGTTTCTGGAAGTTGGGCTGTCTTATCAGTTGGATTGATAAAGTGAGCTTCTTCTTTCGTTTCTGGAAGCACTGGAGCCTTAGGCTCTTCTGTTTGTGGAGCTGGCTGTGGCTCTGGTGTCGGAGTTGTATCCGGCACTGGTGTTGGAGTCACAATTTGTTTATAGATGTGTTGAGTATTACCATTTTCATCTACAACTGTCTTCACAAATTCATAACCTGGGATGTCTTTCTTAGGTTGTTGGCCATCTTCGGTTGGATAACCAGGGATTGGAGTACCATTTTCATCTACATATGATGTTGTTACTTGCTCATAAACATGTTCGATATCACCATTAGGTAATTTCTTAGTTTCTACGAAGCGGTAACCTGGGATCTCAACTTTTGGCTGTTCACCATCAACTGTCGGATATCCTGGGATTTCCTTACCTTCTTTATCGACAAACTTAGTGATTGGAAGGACAGTTGGTGTGTAGGTAGCTGAAGCCTTAGTTCCGTTAACATCTTCACGAACAACTGTTACTGCTGGGGCAGTTCCTGTAAATTCAGGTTCTGGTGTGAATGTTACAGTTCCGTCTGCTGCTACCGTGTATGTTCCAACACCTGAAATAGTCTTAGTAGTTGAGCCATCGTCAAAGGTTGCTGGAACTTGGTTATTCATTGGTACACGACTATCGCCTTCAGTGAAGCTTGGCTTACCTGTTTGCGTTTGACCCTTATTACCAATTGAAGTAACTGATTCTGCAGTTGGTGTTACTGGTGTTACGGTTGGTGTGTAGGTTGCTGTAATAGCTGTACCATTCTTATCAACACGTTTCACTGTTACGCCTGTACCTGTTCCTGTGAATGATTTTTCTGGGACGAAGGTTACAGTTCCGTTCGGAGCGACTGTGTAAGTTCCTTCTCCTGGAATTGTCTTCGTAGTTGAGCCATCTTCAAAGGTTGCAGGTACATCATCATCCATTGGGATTGCAGGGTTACCAGGTGTGAAGCTTGGTGTACCTGTTTGTGTTGCACCTTGGATATCTGTCGATGTGGCATCTTCAGATGTTGGAACGACTGGAGTAATCTTAGGTGTATAAGTTGTTTCTACTGTTGTTCCATTTGTATCAGCTGCCTGAACCTTAACTGGGACAACATCACCTGAATAAGATTTATCTGTTGGTGTGAAAGTAACTACACCTGTATCTTTATCAACTGTGTATGTACCGATTACATCACCTGCTGGTGATTTCGCTTCTACTGATGCTGCTGGCTGACCAGATTCATCAAGGAGAATAATGGTATCCTTATCAATTGGAGCAACTGGGTCACCTTCAGTAAAGGTTACAGTTCCAGTTTGAACAAGACCTTGAGGTCCAGTAGATTCAGCTGGTGTTGCAGTTGGGTTAACCGGAGTTACTGTTGGTGTATAAGTTGCAGAAGCCTTAGTGCCGTTCATATCTTCACGGACAACTGTCACTGCAGGCGCTTCACCAGTGAATGATTTTTCTGGTACAAAGGTTACTGTTCCATCTGCTGCTACTGTGTAGGTACCAACGCCATCAACTGTCTTGGTTGTTGAGCCATCTTCAAATGTTGCTGGAACATCATCGTTCATTGGCACACGACTGTCACCTTCAGTGAATTCAGGCTTACCAGTTTGAGTCGCACCTTGGATATCTGTTGATTCAGCTGGTGCAGCTGTTGGAGTTACTGGTGTCACAGTTGGTGTGTACTTAGCTGTGATTTCAGTACCGTTCTTATCAACACGTTTCACTGTTACGCCTGAAGCAGTTCCAGTGAATGATTTTTCTGGGACGAAGGTTACTGTTCCATCTGGAGAAACAGTGTATGTTCCTTCACCATCTACTGTCTTAGTGGTTGAACCATCTTCGAAGGTAGCTGGAGTATCTTCATCGATTGGAACATTTGGATCACCTTCGGTGAAGGTTGGTTTACCTGTTTGTGTTGCCCCTTGGATATCTGTCGATGTGGCATCTTCAGAAGTTGGGACAACTGGAGTAATCTTAGGTGTGTATGTTGTTTCTACTGTTGTTCCATTTGTATCAGCTGCCTGAACCTTAACTGGGACAACATCACCTGAATAAGATTTATCTGTTGGTGTGAAAGTAACTACACCTGTATCTTTATCAACTGTGTATGTACCGATTACATCACCTGCTGGTGATTTCGCTTCTACTGATGCTGCTGGCTGACCAGATTCATCAAGGAGAGTAATAGAATCCTTGTTAATTGGAGCTACTTCATCACCTTCAGTGAAGGTTACAGTTCCAGTTTGCACCAAACCTTGAGGACCAGTTGATTCTGCTGGTGTTGCAGTTGGAATTACTGGGGTTACAGTTGGTGTGTACTTAGCTGAAGCCTTAGTGCCATTCATATCTTCGCGAACAACCGTTACGGCTGGTGCTTCACCAGTGAATGATTTTTCTGGAACAAATGTTACTGTTCCGTCTGCGGCTACTGTGTATGTACCAACACCGTCAACAGTCTTAGTTGTTGAACCATCGTCGAAGGTTGCTGGAACGTCATCGTTCATTGGAACACGACTGTTACCCTCAGTAAATACAGGCTTACCTGTTTGAGTTTGACCTTGTTTACCAGTCGATGTTGTATCTTCCGCAGTCGGAGTTACTGGTGTCACTGTTGGTGTGTAAGTCGCTGAAGCTTTAGTACCGTTCATGTCTTCACGGACGACTGTGACTGCTGGTGCTGTTCCTGTAAATGATTTTTCTGGAACAAATGTCACAGTTCCGTCGGCTGCTACTGTGTAAGTACCAACGCCGTCAACTGTCTTAGTTGTTGAACCATCGTCGAAGGTTGCTGGAACAGCTTCATTGATAGCCACTGTTTTCTCAACACCATCAACAGTTACTGTTCCACCCTTGAATTCAGGTTTACCAGTTTGAGTAGCACCTTGGATATCAGTTGTTTCAGCTGGAGTTGCTGTCGGTGTGACAGGAACGATTTCAGGCGTGTAAGTTGTATCCACCTTGATACCGTTTGAGCTTTCAGCTTGGACCTTGGCTGGTGTTACTACACCAGTGTAAGATTTATCTGTCGGTGTGAAAGTTACTTGACCAGTTGCTGAATCGATAGAGTAAGTACCGATTTCAGTCGTACCATCAGCAGCATAAGCTGGTGTGCTTGTCACTTCATTGCCATCATTATCCAAAAGTGTGTAGCTATTATCTTTAATGGTTATAGCTTTATCTTCACCATTTACTTGAACAGTTGTTCCTGCAAAGGTTGGTGTACCTGTTTGAGTCGCACCTTGGATATCTTTAGATGTAGCTGGTTTAGCTGTTGGAACAGCTGCTACAACAGTTGGTGTATAAGTTGCATCAGATGTGATGGTTGCAGTCTTACCGTTAGCATTTGTAATCGTAGCAGTTGCCTGAACAGTTACTCCTGCTGCAGTACCAACAAAGTCTTTCTCAGGTGTGAACGTAACTGCTCCAGTCGTTGGATCAATTGTATAGCTACCTTCACCTGCTACTGTTACAGTAGTTTCATCAGTCGGTTGACCAGTCGCTGGATCCACCAATTTCTTGCTTGTAATTTTTGCAGTCTTGTCACTACTCAAATCAAAAGTTGGTGTTTGTGTTTGAGGAACGTTTTGAACATCCGCAGAAACCTTATCTGTAGGAGTCACTGTGATAGGTGTTACAGTTGGTGTGTACTTAGCTGTTGCTGTCTTAACAGCATCAGCTGGCACATCTCCATCTTTATCGTAACCAACCCCTGCAGTAAGTGAAACAGTTACACCAGTAGCTGTTCCAGTAAAGCTTGGTTCTGGAGTGAAAGTCACTTGACCAGTTGTAGGATTGATTGTATATGTTCCTTCACCTGCTACTGTTACAGATGAATCATCAGTCACTTGACCAGTAGCTGGATCCACTAATTTTGCAGGATAAGTAAGACTAGGTGTGATAGAAATCTTTTCACCATTCGAGTTCGTAACTGTTGTATTAAAGGTAGGAGTTTCAGTTTGAGTTGCTCCTTGAACATCCGTTGATGTTTTATCAACCCCTTCAATATTACTTGGTGTAACAGTTGGAATATAGAGACCATCCATGGTATTTAAAACAGTATCTACGTTAGCTTCGTCAGCTGGGAATTTTGTTGACCAGCCAGTATCATAGCCATTGCTGTCTGTACGACGGATAGAGATGCCATCAGCTGTTCCAAGGAAGTGATCTTCTGGAATGAATTCCACATCCACGTCTGTACCATTACCAGTAATCTTGTATTTACCTTGACCAGGGACTACATAATAACCTTCAGAATCTAAAGTAGCTTTGTTACCATTTGAATCAACGATGTATGGTTCTACTGTTTCATCAATTTTAGCCGACTCAGTTCGGCTATATTTTTGCAAACCACGAGCAGTAAAGGCTACAGTAGCGGTTTGCTTAGCACCTTGAACCCCAGTGGTTTCTTTAAACTCTCCTTTTGGTGGATGGGTGATTTGAGTCTTGAAGTCCTCCACTTCCCCAGATAAGGCCATACCAGTTGGGCTTTCGATTTCTTTTGCATTCTTAGCAATACGGATTCGAACTCCTAATTCATTAACACTTGGGTCAATGTAGGTTTTGCTATTAGCAAATGTTAATTGAACCGTACCATCTTTGGTAATGGTTGCTAGATTCGAACGCTCATCTTCATCAAAGGTTCCATTTTGGTTAAAGTCAACCCAACCGTAAATGTTAGCTTGTGATGCCCCATCGGTATGAGCTTCAACTGAAATGGTGTAATTACCTGGACGCGTCCGGTCCATCTTGATCATCTCATTGGTTGTCCCTTTAAGATCATCTGGAAGCAACTGGTCGACTCCTTCATCGGCCGTGGTTGAGTTATCGTCACCAAACCAGTCAAGAACCGTATTTTCATCCATATCTGGACTTACATTACCAAGATATGGTTGAGATACTTTGGCACCAGTAACACCATCTACAGTTGCAATGGTATGCATAGCTTTTCCGTATGACTCAGGAGCGTCCCCTTCATCAATTGGGAAGAATCCTAGCATTGCTGACTGTTTACCACCTGAAGCGACATAAAGCCCCACTTCAGAGGCACCACGCGTCATAACGATTGGAACAGTATAATTACCTTCAGAAATGTTTGGTCCAAAGATACCGGTTCCTAGACCACCTGTAACTTGGTCTGGATTTCCAAAATACTTCCAAGCTACTGGTTTCTTTTCTGGCCCAACTTGAGTAGATCTACGAAGTTGGTTTAAGTTGGTATTATTAAATTTAGGATTAGGTCCAAAAAGATTTTCAGTATCTTGTGGTGAATATGTTACAGAAGTAGTTGGTCTGGTAAACTTTTTCCATTCTCCAATATGCTGCCAACCTTCTCCATTGGTAGTAAACATAACTAATTCACCTGGGTTAGCAGACTCCCCATCAGCCATAACAATAGCTGGCTTAACTGTCTTACCACGGAAGGTTGCAGAGATTTCAAACTGAACTCCAATATTTCCACCATTCAAAGCTGAACTTATGGTAGTCTTCTTGGTTTTCGTATCAATATTCTCAAATCTGATTTCAGTCCAATTATTTTGGGCATCAGCAACGATTTTGGCCTCTTCACCATTGTTAAAAGCTTGCCTAGCAGCATTTGAAGTGACTCCACTTACATAACCATTTTTTGCAGGATCTCCAATAGTTCCAATGTATCCATTTTTTGCATTTGGATCATAGGTTGCTTTTTCAGCTTCTGTAGCCCCTTGATTTTCCATCCGTTTCTTATAGATTTCAGTCGCTTGGAAAGGTTTCAAGGATTTGACTTTTACAGTAACTACATAACCAGGCATAATTTCCTTGGTATAGGTAGACCCAACTTGAAGAGCCAATTTTTCTTCTAAGTTCTCAGTTGGTTTAACTTCACTTTTAGGAACTAGTACTGTAGTAGTTCCTGTCCAGTTAGCTACATCTCCAAAGTCCAACCATGAGATTTGGCTAGCCATAGATTTGGCATCAACATTTGTTGTAAAGCCTGGTTTTTCAACTTTTGGAGTTGAAGTTGCATCTTCAACATCATCACCAATCAAGTTTGGATCATTGGCATCACCAAGGGCACGACGAGTACGACGGCGACCAGAAGTTTCTGCTGTTACAACAGGTTGCACTACAGCAAACGCTTCGGCACCACTTGAAAGAGCATTCGTTGTAGAAGCTTCTGCTTGAACGTCCACACCTTGTGCTTCAGTTGCTGTTTCTGAAGCAGGTGTCTCAGATGATGCTGATGTAACAGAGGCTGTTGTTGAAACTCCCGTAGTATTGCCTACACTTGTAGAGCCAGCAACACTAGTGGTAGATGCTGCAGTAGTTGCTGACGTTGATGTAGCTGCTTGAGATGTTGTCTCACTAGAAGCTTGTGTTGTCGACGTTTCAGAATTAGCTGAGCTAGCATTTGAAACAGTTTGAGACTGACTATTAGTCTCAGTACTAGATAAAATATTTGCGACTTCCGTTGAAGCTTGTGCAGCAACAGCAGTCTGTGAAGATGACTCATCACTCACTGTTGCAGTAGTGCTAGTTACATCTCCTGCTTGCACTTGGTTAGCTGTTTCATCGGCAGATACTTGACTAGCAGTACCAACCATAACAAGTGTTCCAAGCAAGACCGAACAAACGCCTACATTCAACTTACGAATCGAAAATCGACTTATACGATCATTAAATAAATCTTTACCCATTTTGGTAATCCTCCACACATATACAATTAAGTATCTCACCCCTCAATGAGATTAAAAGTATTTAAAAATACTAATCGTTAAATATTCTAACAAATTTCCTAATATTTGTGAAAAGTTTTGCTCATATTTTCAAATATTTTAAAAAATTTACTTAAATAAAATCAGGTAAACAATAGAGTAATTCTATATATATTACTTATTTATAAGGGTTTTAATGCATGTTTTTATAATTATTTATTTTTAGAATTATCAGTAAAAAGAAACTTATGATTTCATTTTTTTCAAAAATCGATTTTCAGAATTAATAATTCATTAGATAATTTAAATTAGTAAGCCATTATTAAAATATTAATAGATAGTTATTTAAGAAGTCTACTTAAAAAATAACGTTTACAATCTTCTTAACTATAGTTTAAAAGTCTATTTAGCGACTTTCTGTAACTCGTAGTTTTCAAGAAAACAGTAATTCTTAGAAAAGATAATTCCCCTCTTCTCTAAAAATCTTCTAGGTCCTATGACACAGATTCTTATTTTATACGACATTTAGGACTAAAGCTATTTAAAATGTCAAATGGAATAAATATTATATTCGCCACTTCTTCATTTTTTATTATTATTCGATTAA
>ERZ791852.915-NODE-915-length-19858-cov-3.163309_pt1 | contig 19858 bp, 14 predicted proteins | sample MGYA00510287_ERZ791852 | MGnify/ENA primary metagenome ERZ791852 (study PRJEB30046, sample SAMN00715257) | human gut metagenome | study: EMG produced TPA metagenomics assembly of the A metagenome-wide association study of gut microbiota in type 2... | reverse complement strand
TTCTTAGTCTTTCCTGTATACAGAACCCGGAGCATGAAGCAATCCCTCAATGTCTGTCTATTAGAGTAAACTTTATCAGCGCTATCTGATTTCGTCCGCACTCGAAAAAGAATCCCTCCGCTAAATCTTTATTCCCCCTGTTTTACTTTCTGCCAACATGTGCTATAATCGTAAAAGCATGAATGTTGCTTATCATTATCTATACGCAGCAGACAAATAAGAAAAAGAACTAGAACAGAATAAATCATTTAAGGAGTATAAAATTATGAAAATCATTGTATTAGCAGGAGGCTTAAGCACAGAACGTGACGTATCACTTTCTTCTGCTGCCGGAATCTGTCGTACATTAGTTGAAAAAGGACATGATGCATTTCTTCTGGATGTATTCATGGGATTAGAGAATGCGCCGGAGAATCTGGAGGATGTCTTTACTCTTCCGGATCACGGGCTTGAGATTGTGAAGAATATCAGCACGGAGGAACCGGATCTTGAAGCTGTTAAGGCTTCCCGTCCGGATCAGTCAGATTGCTTCTTCGGCCCGAATGTAATCGAACTTTGCCGTCTGGCTGACATTACTTTCCTCGGTCTTCACGGTGGTGAAGGTGAGAATGGAAAGCTGCAGGCATCTTTCGATCTGCTTGGTATTAAATATACAGGACCTGACTCTCTTGGATGTGCGGTTGCAATGCACAAAGGTGTTGCAAAGCAGATCTTCCTTGAGTCTGGCGTAGACACTCCGGGAGGTGGAACGATTTATAAGAACTCTGAAGATCAGTCTTACCAGTCACTTGGTCTGACACTTCCTGTTGTTGTTAAACCTTGCTCAGGTGGTTCCAGTATCGGAGTTTATATTGTAAATACAGATGAAGAATATGCAGAGGCTCTGAAGAAGTCCTTCCGCTACGAAGATGAACTTGTTGTTGAGCCATACATTAAGGGGCGTGAGTTTGCATGCGGTATCATTGACGGAACAGCACTTCCTCCGATCGAGATCATCCCGAAGACAGGATTCTTTGATTATGCGAATAAATATCAGGACGGAGCTACTTCTGAAGTATGCCCGGCTGATATTCCGGAAGAAGTTGCAGAACGCATGAAGGAACTCACTGTAAAAGCGTTCAATGCACTGAAACTTAATGTTTACAGCCGTGCAGACTTCCTGCTTGATGCAGATGGTAATCTGTTCTGCCTGGAGATGAATACCCTTCCTGGAATGACTTCCGCAAGTCTTCTCCCGAAGGAAGCTAAGGTTTATGGAATCGAATACGGCGATCTTTGCGAACTGATCATTAAGAAGTCCATGGAGGCAAGATATTAATGAAACATATGACATTATCTGAAATCGCAGATGCCTGCTGCGGAATTTATTGCGGTGATCCTGCATTCTTAGACTGTGAGGTCTCAAGTGTTGCGATCGACAGCCGTAAAGTAGTAAAAGATACTCTTTTCGTTGCGATCAAAGGTGCCCGTGTTGACGGACACAGTTTTATCCCGCAGGTCATGGAAGCAGGTGCACTCTGTTCCCTCTCTGAGCAGGATCTTGGTGACGTTGATTATCCTTATATCCGCGTTTCATCCTGCACAGAAGCATTGAAAGACTTAGCTGAACACTATCGCCGTTCCCTCGATATCAAAGTTGTAGGTATCACCGGAAGTGTTGGAAAAACAAGCACAAAAGAAATGATTGCATCTGTACTTTCCGAGAAATATAATGTACTGAAAACAGAAGGAAACTTCAACAATGAGATTGGACTTCCTCTGACCGTATTCAATATCCGTGAGGAACATGAGGTTGCAGTTCTTGAGATGGGAATCAGCCATTTTGGAGATATGAAACCACTGGCTAAGATTGCCCGCCCGGATGTGTGCGTGATCACTAATATCGGATATGCACATCTTGAGAATCTTGGAACAAGAGACGGAATCCTAAAGGAAAAGAGTTCCATGACAGACTACATGAATCCGAAAGGTTCTGTTATCTTCAACGGGGATGATGATAAGCTGAAAAGCTACACTTCCCGTGATGGAAGAACTCCTGTTTACTTCGGTCTTACCTCTTCCTGCCCGTTCCATGTAGAAAATATTGAACGTAAAGGATTAAAAGGAACATACGCTGAGTTTGTTACTCCAACATCCCGTTTCCATGCACATATCTCAATCCCGGGAGATCATATGATCTATAACGCTTTAGCCGGAGTTGCTGTCGGATATGCGCTTGGCATGAATAATGATGAGATTGCACGCGGAATTGAAAAGCTCATTCCGATTGCCGGACGTAACAACCTGATTGAAGCAAAGCATTACACGATCATTGATGACTGCTACAATGCCAATCCGGCATCTATGAAGTCCTCTCTTGACGTACTTGCATATGCAGACACAAGAAAGGTCGCTATCCTTGGCGATATGGGCGAACTTGGTGCCGATGAGCTTGCGATGCACCGCGAAGTCGGAGCATATGCAGCATTTAAAAACACTGATGTTTTGGTCTGCATCGGAGCACTTTCTAAAGATATGGCAGAAGCTGCAAAGGAAACTGTTCTTGCAACAGAGAAGAACATGAAAGTTTTCCATTTTGACACAAAAGAAGACTTTTACCAGAACATGGGACAGATTCTCAATGAAAATGATACGATTCTGGTCAAAGCTTCCCACTTTATGGAATTCCCTGAGATTGTGAAGAAACTGTCAGAAGAAGCATAAGCTGAAACCACACTGAAAATATAAGTCAGTCTTAAAAAAGAGTTGAAACTTCTGTCCGGACCATTCTACTGCCCCGGACAAGCAAGGTTCAACTCTTTTTTTCTCACGCTTGTTCTATCTTCTATTCCGTTTTCTTACTCTATCCCGAGTGCTTTTCCTACCATCTGGAATTCTCCTTCATAAATGCAGTTCGGCAGGGTACCATCCACAATACCCTTCCTGCATTCTTCGAAATCCATCCAGATTACTTCTTCCACTTCAGATTCCTGTAATTTCAAATTTTTAATGTCCACCGGTTCTCTATAAAGATATACGGTACTGCGCTCATTGTCACGAAATGGTTTTCCATGAAATTCTGCTTCAAACTGACCTCTGTGTGTTCCGATAAACTGAAGCTGATCTTCTCTCGCATGAATTCCAAGTTCCTCTTCCATCTCACGCAATGCACTTTCCATCAGTTCATCCCCGGCACTGACATGCCCTGCAGAAGAAATATCATACGCTCCCGGGTTCGAATCTTTACATTCACTTCGTTTCTGAAGGAGTACATCATAACCACTCTCCTGATTTGGACGTACGATCCAGATGTGTACCGTTGCATGCAATGTGCCATCTCTATGTGCAACACCGCGTTCTTTCACCTGGCCGGTTTTATTTCCATCTTCATCAATCACATCAAAAAGTTCCATCGGCTTTCCGTTGAGTGCCACATACTCAAGCACATCAGATTTATTATACACAAGCTTTAAAGAGAAAAACTCCTCTTCCTCATCCATAAGACGGAAGAAAATCTTGTCTCCCTCCCATAGATTCAGATCCTTTATCTTTTCTTTCTCCACCCATTCAAGAATGCCTTCATCGCACTCGATCGGATCACCTGTAAACCCATCCGCTGTATATAGCGACATATATTCCACTACATCTTCTCCGTATACAAATGTCACGATCCCTCTGTATTTCCAGGAAGTCAATGTATAACCGGTCTCCTCCTTCACTTCACGCAAAAGGCATTCCTCCGGACTCTCTGCATATTCAAAATGTCCGCCGACGCCGATCCATTTATCTTTATTCACATCATTTTTCTTCACTACTCTGTGAAGCATCAGATATTTTCCATCTTTTTCAATATAACATAATGTGCTTTGTCTGTTCATCGTACTTCTCTTTTCTTTCCACTTTCTTTATGTCTGATGCAGGTACACAATTGCTTCACCTGCAGATTTTATCCGCTTGAACCCAACAACTATGAGAAACACGCTCTGCGAGTTTCTCAAGTTATCGCGGCAGTCGCCAAGGTCTCGTGCAAGCACGGACTTTGGCTCGTTGCTCGCGTAAATTATAGTATGTTACTGTTCACACGGTGTGCGACCAGTAACTACAGTATAACATATTTCTTTATGAGCTGAACCTTAACTTGTAAACTGTACGCAACTAAATTATAATGATGTTATCTATGGAAACGATGCATTGCTGATTCACGCATGTGAACTGCAGCAACAATTCAATGGGGGATACTATTTATGTGGTCAAGAAAAGATCTCAAGAAAAAGGCACGTATTTTAATAAAATCAAACTATTGGCGAAGTGTATCTGTCTGCTTTCTGATTGCAATGCTCACGGCTTCGTATCCGATTTCCCGCTCTTTATTTTTGAACTATTTTCCTGATAAGATTCAGACGAACGCAGAGCTTATTTTACCTGCTTTTATTTCTGCTGAAAGCCTCAGCAGTGCATTTTTGGATTTTATTCCTGATAATTTCGTAGTTGCATCCTTCTTACATACGATTCAGAATTCCCTGAAACGTCCTGACTTAATTGTCACTTCGTTTCTCACACTTGGAGTCATTTTTTCACTTTTATATAAGTTTTTTATCAGCAATCTTTTAATTGTCGGTGAGAAACGTTTTTTTGTTGAATCTTATAACTATGAAGATACGAATATTTCTAAAATATTCTTTTTATATAAGTTACGTTACCTGGCAAATCCTTCCTGGGTGATGTTCTGCTACACGCTTTTTCAGAAACTTTGGGATTTAACAATTATCGGTGGAATTATTAAGCATTATGAATATAGCATGATTCCATATATCCTCGCAGAGAATCCGAAAATCAGTCAAAAGAATGCCTTTTTTCTCTCTAAACAGCTTACAAAGGGAAATAAATGGAAGCTCTTTTTGTTAGATCTTTCTTTCCTCGGCTGGGAGCTTTTCTCTCTCTTTACCCTTGGAATTTTGGACATTATTTATGTCCGCCCGTACAAAATGAACTGTAAAGCATCCTTATATCTGTTTTTACGAAGAAACTATGTGCTTTCAAGAGCTCCTAAATATGAGCAGCTCAATGATTCTTATCTTGAGCATGTTCCTTCTGAAGATGAACTTCTGATTAGTAAAGCACTGTATGACGATTCTGAAGGTCCTTACACAAAGATCTCTTATTTTGCACCGCATCAGTATCCAGTATTTCTTTTTTCTGTGCAACCACCTATTGCCGCAGTAAAATCACCGGTCAATCCGGCGCAGAATTATGACTTTCTGTCCTGTGTATTTCTATTCCATGCCTTTTCTATTTTCGGATGGCTTTTGGAAATCATTTCCGAACTGCTCAGTTGCGGCATACTGGAAAATGTAACCCTTCGTACGCTTCCATGGCTCCCGTTGTACGGAATCTGTGGTCTGCTTATACTGTTGCTGTTAAAGAAATATATCAAAAAGCCGGCTACTATGTTTATTATCAACTTTATTGTGTATACAGTTCTTGATTATCTCATCCAGCTGTTTCTTGATTTTGGCTTTGGAATTGAGCTTCCGAAATATCATTCTTATCTTGCTTTCATGAATGGAGAAGCATATCTTGGTGATGGGGCAGTATTTGCACTTCTTGGCTGTGCATTTTTCTATTACTTTGCTCCGCGCTGGAACAGTCTCTTCATGAAATTAAAGAAATGGATGAGAATTTCAATTTGTATTCTTTTGACAGCAATTTTTGTATTTGACCTTCTATCAGGCATAATCCAATATTGATTTTACTGCTAAATAATAGTAAAATCTTAATTATCAGTAAGGTTGGTTTTACTGTTGTGATTTTTTCTAATACAGTATGAACCTGTTCCCCCTGACAAACTATTACAGCTTAGAAGAAAGGGAAATATTATGAAAAAAAGAGTCGTTGTTGCACTGGGACACCGTGCACTTGGTACTACACTTCCAGAACAGAAAGTAGCCGTTAAAAGCACTGCCAAATGTATCGCTGATCTGATTGAAGCAGGCTATCAGGTTGCTATCACACACAGTAATGCTCCGCAGGTTGGTATGATCCACACTGCATTGAATGAATTTGCAAAGAACCATCCGGAATATACAGCATCCCCAATGTCTGTATGTACTGCCATGAGCCAGGGATATATCGGATATGACCTTCAGAACGGAATCCGTGAAGAACTTCTCAACCGTGGTATCTACCGTACAGTCAGCACAGTCCTCACTCAGGTGATCGTAGATCCTTATGATGATGCTTTCTATACACCAACAAAGGTTCTCGGCCGTTATATGAACGCTGAGGAAGCGAATGAAGAACGTAAGAAAGGCAACTTCGTAGTGGAAGAACCTGGTAAAGGTTTCCGCCGTGCTGTCTCTGCTCCAAATCCGGTCAAGATTGTTGAACTTGATGCAGTGAAAGCTCTTCTTGATGCAGATCAGATTGTTATCGCAGCAGGTGGCGGCGGTATTCCGGTACTTGAGCAGGATAATCATTTACGTGGCGCAAGTGCTGTTATCGAGAAAGACCTCGCAGCTGGAAAGCTTGCAGAAGGAATTAATGCTGATCTTCTTATTATTCTTACAAATGTTGAGAAAGTATGTATCAACCTTGGCAAACCGAATGAGGAACCACTGGATACAATTACTGTTGATCAGGCAAAAACTTACATGGAAGAGGGACATTTTGGAATTTACAACATGCTTCCAAAATTCCGTGCAGCAGTTGAATTCGTAGAAGGACACGAAGGCCGCAAAGCTTACATTACTTCCTTTGATAAAGTCTCTGATGCTCTGAATGGTAAGACCGGAACAGTAATCGAATAGATTGACAGATTGAACTTATTAGAAACATAACCTGGAACAGGCCGTGATTTCACAAAATTAAAATGTGAAATCACGGCCTATTTTTTACTTTCCATCACAGATTTCTTTCACCCTGTTTTTTTGTGGAATAAGATACTTTTAATTTCAAAATATCTCTTGATTTTTTAGAAATATGTGCTATAGTATATACATATTCGAGATGTAGTATTAAAAACTATGTGTTATTATATAGATGAATTGGAGGTATATATTATGGAAAAAAGACTTTATATCAAAGAACCCGGAAGCGCAATTACACATTTTATTGGAATGATCATGGCAATTATTGCTGCAATACCACTTCTATACAGAGCAGCTCGTGAACCGAGCAAACTTTATATTGTATCGCTTACAATTTACGCAGCCAGCCTTATCTTGCTTTATGCGGCAAGTACCACTTATCACACATTTGATATTTCCGAGAAAGTGAATACGGTTTTAAAGAAGATCGATCACATGATGATCTCCGTTCTGATCGCCGGAAGCTACACACCTGTCTGCCTGCTGGTAATCGGCGGACGCAAAGGTATCACACTGCTATGTATTGTATGGGCATTCGCGATTGTCGGCATCCTTATCAAAGCCTTCTGGGTATTCTGTCCGAAATGGGTATCTTCCGTTTTATACATTGGTATGGGATGGACTTGCGTGCTTGCATTTTCTACAATCCTTGATAATCTGTCAGCTGCTGCTTTCGGATGGCTTTTAGCCGGTGGTATCATCTACACAGTTGGCGGTGTCATCTACGCACTGAAGCTCCCGATTTTCAACAGCAAGCATAAGAATTTCGGAAGCCATGAAATCTTTCATCTGTTCGTAATGGGCGGAAGCATCTGTCACTTTGTGGTAATGTATACATTCCTTCTACCGTAAATATAATTTATTGAAACAAAAAGAAGAAGGCTATCAACTACGATTTATACTGTTATCGTAGTTAATAGCCTTCCTTTTTCATTTCGTTACTATTCACATTTCATGCAACCTGCAACGTATCTCACTATCTCACATCATACCTTATCCTACATTGAAAACTGGCTCTCATACAGATGATGATAGAAACCTTCCTTCTTCATCAGTACTTCATGATTTCCCTGTTCAATGATTTTTCCATCTTTCATTACGAGAATCACATCAGCCTCACGGATGGTTGACAGACGGTGTGCAACAATGAAAGTTGTTCTTCCTTCCATCAGTTTTGCAAATGCCTGCTGAATCTTGATCTCCGTTCTTGTATCGATGGATGATGTTGCTTCATCCAGAATCAACATCGGTGGTCTGCATAACATAACTCTTGCAATACAAAGCAGCTGCTTCTGTCCCTGTGAAAGCCCGCCACCATCTTCTGTGATCCATGTATCATATCCTTTTGGCAGACGACGGATATAATTATGGATATGAGAAGCTTTCGCTGCCTCGACAATCTCTTCTTCCGTTGCATCCGGTCTTCCCATAGCAATATTTTCACGAATTGTACCCGTTTTTAACCAGGTCTCCTGAAGAACCATTCCGTACCCTGCACGCAGACTTTTTCTTGTCATTTCGCGAATATCTATATCTTCTACTTTAATACTTCCTGCATTCACATCATAGAAACGCATCAGCAGATTGATCAAGGTTGTCTTTCCACATCCGGTCGGTCCGACAATCGCAATACGCTGTCCTGGCTTTACTTCCAGATTAAAATCTTCAATCAGATGCTGACCTGGCAGATAAGAGAATGAAACATCCTCTACTTTCACATTTCCATCAATATCCGTCAGATGAACTGCATGTTCCGGTTCCGGTATCTGTGGTTCTTCATCGATCAAAGTAAATACTCTCTGCGCACATGCAATCGCATTCTGAAATTCTGTCACGACTCCGGAAATCTCATTAAATGGTTTTGTATACTGATTTGCATAGCTCAAGAAACTGGACAATTGTCCTACGCTCATTGCACCACGAACAACTGCAAATGCCCCTGTAATTCCAACCCCTGTGTAAACCAGACTGTTGACAAATCTTGTCGCCGGATTTGTAATAGATGAGAAAAATGTTGCCCGCAAAGATGCATCCTGCAATCTTTTATTCACTTCGTCGAAACGCTCTGTTGCATCTTCTCCGCGTCCAAATGCCTGAACCACTTTCTGGTTTCCGATCATTTCATCAATCAAGCCTGTCTGCTCTCCACGTATTTCGGATTGCAGACGGAACATACGAAATGTTCTCTTTGCAATAAAATTTGCTACAAAGAATGATACCGGTGTGATAAGAACCACAACAAATGTAATCGATACATTTACGGATAACATAAAACAAAATGTTCCGATAATCGTTGCAATACCGGTAAAAAGCTGTGTGAATCCCATCAAAAGCCCATCGGAAAACTGGTCAACATCCGCAATTACACGGCTTACGACTTCACCATACGGATGTCCATCAATATATTTCAACGGTAGCTGCTCTATTTTATCAAATGCTTCATTTCTGATATCCTGAACCATTTGATAGGTCATCTTGTTATTACACACATTCATCAGCCACTGTGCCAATGCCGTGATCAGTGTGCACACACCAATCTGAATCATCACCTGAATTACTCCTGGAAAATTCACTTTGCCTTTTCCAATCACATAATCAACTGCATGTCCTGTCAGCTTTGGAATATATAATGTAAGCGCAACGGACACAGTCGCAAGCAGAATTGAAAATACGAGAAAAATTCTGTATCTTCCAAGTCGGCAGATTACTTCTTTCAATGTTGCCGCCTGACTTTTCTGTTTTTTCTCACTATTTGTCTTTCTTTTATCAGCCATTGATTACCGCCTCCTTTGGAAATTGTGAATAATAGATTTCCTGATAGATTGGACAATCCTTCAGCAGTTCTTCATGTGTTCCGATTCCTGCCATTGCTCCATCATCCAACACAATGATCTGGTCTGCATGCTGAATAGATGCTGCTCTCTGAGATACGATAAATACGGTCGGCTGGTTTTTCATCTCTTTGATCGACTTGCGAAGTGCCGCATCTGTAGCAAAATCCAACGCTGATGCACTGTCATCAAGAATCAGGATCTCCGGTTTCCGAACCAATGCGCGCGCAATCGTCATTCTCTGTTTCTGTCCTCCGGAAAGGTTTCTTCCCCCCTGTTCAATCTGAAATTCTAATCCACCTTGTTTCGTATCAACAAATTCTCTTGCCTGAGAAATGTCCAATGCTTCATACATTTCCTGCTCTGTTGCATCTTCCTTTCCCCAGCGGAGATTGTCCGCAATACTCCCTTTGAAAAGCACTGCTTTCTGAAGAACGACACCGATATGTTCTCTTAGGTTCTCTGTCTGATATTCTTTGATATCACGTCCATTGATCTTCACTGTACCGTCTGTTGCATCATAAAATCTCGGAATCAGATTCACAAGAGACGATTTTCCTGAACCTGTTCCCCCGATGATTCCTATCGTCTGTCCTTTCTTGGCACAGAAATTTATATCAGATAAGGATGTATCTGAAGTTCCTTTATAGGTCAAAGATACGTGAGAGAATTCTACGATCGGAATTTTATTTTTCAAATCCCAATCTGTTTCGGAAGAATTGCTCTTCCATCTTACATCTCCCTCATTCATATCTGGTTTCACAGCAAGCACACTCTCCACACGGTTCAGACATGCTGCTGCCTTCGTCACGGAAATGATCAAGTTCGCTAACTTCACAAGTTCAACAAGAATCTGTGACATATAATTAATAAGTGCCACAACCTGTCCCTGGGTCAGATCTCCAATATCAACACGGACTGCACCGACATAGATCAATGCTATGATTGCTCCATTTACAATAATATATGTCAGCGGATTCATCATTCCGGAAATGCGTCCCACATATTTCTGCGCATCTGTAAGAATTTGATTCGCATTTTCAAACCGCTTCGTCTCATCCTCTTCCTTATTGAATGCACGGATAACTCTTGCTCCTGTCAGATTTTCCCTCGTTGTAAGAAGTACCTGATCAAGATCTGCCTGCACTTTCTTATACATCGGCATCGTCACAAGCATGATTCCAAACACAATAAGTGAAAGAAGCGGAATCGTCACAACAAATACAAGTGCTGCTTTCACATCTACTGTAAATGCCATGATCATTGCACCAAATACAATGAACGGCGAACGAAGAAACAATCGTAAAACAAGATTCACACCTGACTGGATCTGATTGATATCACTTGTCATTCGTGTGATCAATGTAGATGTTCCTAATTGGTCCATTTCCGTAAATGTAAATTTCTGGATATGTTCAAATAATCCATGTCTTATTCCCGTTCCGACTCCTGTTGCTGCCTTCGCTGCAAAATACTGTGCTGTAATGGAACAGACAAGTCCGATGATTCCCAGCGCGATCAGTACAAAACACATTTTCACAATATATGGCTTATCCTGATTTGCAATTCCCACATCAATAATTGCTGCCATTACCAACGGAACAAACAGCTCAAAAGATGCTTCCAGCATCTTGAACAGCGGAGCAAGTATTGATTCTTTCTTATATCCCTTCAGATATGCAAGCAATGTCTTCATAATACCCTCTCTTTCCTTCCTGTTGTTCTAATTGATTTGTTTTAATCTTACTCGATTATTATTTTTTAACTGTTTTTCCAATTGTTATTTTTTTAACTCTTGATAATAATCTATCTCTTATATTATCATAGAATAAAGCATACGAAAAATCTTTTTTTTATATAGAAAGCATATATTTTTCATATACTTTTTTTATTCTCACGAATCAATATATATTATTTCGTGCATTGCACCCTATATTCCTACATGATATCAAATATATAATTGGAGGTTTCACATGGATTTAAAACAATTGGAATATTTTGTCACAGTAATAAATGAAGGAACTATTTCCTCAGCCGCGCGAAAATTAAATCTCTCCCAGCCGCCATTAAGTGCACAAATGAAATCTCTTGAACAGGAAATCGGTTCTCAACTCTTTTTCCGCGGACCTCGTCAGATTGAATTAACAGAAGCCGGGCGTATTCTTTATGAGCGTTCCAAGGATATTTTAGATCTTTCTTCGCGTACTTTACAGGAACTTTCTGACTATCGTGAAGGAAAATCCGGCGTACTTCGAATTGGTATTGTTTCCTCTGCTCATGATCTGATGGCACAGCGCGCTTTTCGTCCATTTCATGAGCAATTTCCTGAAATTCGTTTTGAATTATATGAAAATGACACTTATCGTGTCATCGAACAACTACAATCCAAAGTTCTGGATCTTGCAATTGTACGTACCCCTTTCCAATCAGATAATTTAACCTGTTACACTTTGGTTAAAGAGCACTTGCTTGCTGTCGGAAATAAAAAATATTTTTCTTCCGATACTTCTTATAATACAAAACATACGCTTTCCACGGATAGAAAAATAGCTACCGCTGGATCCGACCCAAATGTAACAATCTCTCTTAAAGAGTTAGCAGAACATCCCCTGATTGTCTACCATCGCTGGCTTCCTGTTTTAGACCAACATTTTGAAACACTTAAACTGCAGCCAAACTATTTATGTATCAACCATGATTCCCGTACAGGAACTGCATGGGCGAAAGCCGGAATGGGAATTGCAATTCTCCCTGCGTCTGCTGCTGAATCACTCACATCCAAAAATATCATTAAAAAAGTGATCACCGATCCGGTCATCACCTCTGATATCTGTATTCTCCATCATCCTGACGGTTATCTTTCAAAAATCGGAACATCTTTTCTTATGCACATGATGAATTATTTTGGAATTTCTCACTGATTGCTACGCACAAAAAGAGTCTGGCAAATACCAGACTCTCTTAAATCATTCTTATTATAGACTATCTATCCAATCCGATTCTCTCTACCTGTCTTCCGATACGCATTGCTTTTGCATATGCCATGAGACGTTCTTCATTCTTCTTATCGTACTTTCTGTAGTTCTCAATAACAAGTTCAAAGATATCTTTATCAATGTCTTCACGGAAACGGATGCAGTCGCACACGCTTCTGTCAATTCCATATACATTGTAAGAACCGTACTTTGTATCAAACACATGCTTCTCATCCTCAAAAGCCTGCTCTGAGAAGTAATGTCTGCTGACTTCAAAATTCATCTTCATCTTGTGACGGTCACTTCTTCTTGTTGCAATTGAAAGAATCTCCGGCTCTTTATCGATCAGGCCCATGTAATAGCATGCACTGTCTGCGCAGATCACCGCTTTTCTATTTACTCGTGCCACTTCCACTGCCTTATAATCTTCCGGTTTGGAAAACTCTGGACTAATGATCCAATAATGTCCATGTGCTACCTTCTCAAGCTTTCCTTCTGCTGTCAACAGACCGATCTGACGATTTGTAAGTCCTTCCTTCATCAAATCTTCCGTATCAATGTATCCTTTGTATTTGTCTGCAATGTATTTCACTTTATCATAGATAATCTGACGCATAATTCTTTTCCTCGCTTAACTCGTGTATTACTAGAAACTGTAAGAAATGTTTACGGGCTGCTGTGATCAGCAACACCTGTGATTCTTTTAAGTCTCTCGTATTGTATCATCTATCAAAGCGGTTGACAATAGGTAAGACGCTGATTTTTCAGTCCGATACTTCTATCTCTTTTATTAAAAATTCATTTCCACGAAGCAGATAGGTGTTTTCACTTCCACAGTACGGACAGATTTTCCCATGTTCTACCGTTGGATATTCTTTCTGGCATTCTTCACAAAATGTTACTGCTTCTATCTGCTCGATTTTCAGTTCGGCTTCTTCCATAAGCGGTTCTTTCTTCTTCGCCCAATTCCAGCAATCCGTCAGATAATCATGTAGTATTCCTGACACTTCCCCAATCTCCAGTGTCACGGAAGAAACCTTCTCCACATGATTTTCCTCCGCAACCTTCTTTACATCTTTTACAACATAAAAGACAACACCTAATTCGTGCATTTTCCTTCCCTCTCAATTTATATTTTTGCAACTATATCCTGAAGTAATCTGATCAGTTCTTTTGCGTTCACAGGTTTAAAGATACACTCATTCATTCCGGCTGACTTACACTGATGTATACTTTCGGTAGACGCCTGTGCTGTCATTGCCAAAATCGGAATCTCGGCTGCATCTTCCCTTTGGTCTGCCATAGAGCGGATCTTTCGTGATGCCTCTTTTCCATCCAACTCCGGCATCATGATATCCATAAGAACAGCATCATATTCTCTTAACCCCGACTGTTTAAATAGTTCCGCAGCTTCCAGTCCATTCCATGCCTTTGTCACCTGTGCACCAGCCTCTTCCAGATAAAACTCTGCAATCTCCATATTGATCTCATTATCTTCAGCAAGAAGAATATGATATCCTCTGAGCGGTTTATCCTCTTTCAGATCCTGTTTTGTTCTCTGCACACATTCTTCATTCTGGCTTTCCTTTTCCGGCTGAACTACTGGAAAACTCAAATAAAAACGGAACTCCGTTCCAACGCCGGGCGTACTGCTCACCCGAATTGTTCCACCCATCTTTTCGACCAGTCCTTTTACAATTGACATTCCCAGACCCGTTCCTTTATACTGCGTTCTTGCATCATTTATTTCCTGTGTAAAAGGCTTAAACAATTCTTCTTTTATATATTCTCTGCTCATCCCGACACCTGTATCCGTAATACGAAATTCGAATGCCGCACACATTCCATCAAAAGAAAGTTCTTTTACATAAGTGTCTATCCTTCCTCCACGCTTATTATATTTGATTGCATTACTGAACAGATTCAGCATAATTCTTCTGATCTGCAGCGTATCTCCGCTCAGCATCGTATGATTCACCTTTTCCCGATGGCTCTCATAGCTGATTTCCATTGCCTCTACCTGTGCACTGACCACAACTTCTACCTGATCTATCAACGTATTCAGATCAAACGTATCATTCTGCAACTCTAAATATCCTGACTCTATTTTACTCATATCAAGTACATCATTGACCAGTTCACTCAGATGTTGGACAGACAGATCCATTTTATCAACACACTCTTCTATCTTTTCCCGATCCTTATAGTTCTTACGGATCATCTGGATCATTCCGAGAATACCATTGATCGGTGTACGGATATCATGACTCATCCGATTCATGAATTCTGTCTTCGCACGGCTCTCGAGATCCGCTTTTTCGTATGCAACCTGCAGACGTTCTCTTTCTCTGTCTTCCTGCTCATGGAACTCTGAAATATCCTTGAACAAAATAATTGCACTAATCATAGTACTTGTCTGCTTTGTTCTGCTTTCATAAAACATCTCCTGTGACATCAGGACTGTCTCCTGCCACCAGCATCTGCTTCCATCACTTTTCTCTACCTGATATTCCACAGTCACCTGCTTTTCGCCTGCTTTAAAACGTTCGATCAGCTGTGCCGGATTTTCTGTGATACGATAATTTTCTCTCGTCTCTTTTGTCACGAACCGCTGATAGGTCTTACAATACGTATCATAAGGACATGGAAGTTTTATGTCTGGAATCTGCCTGTTTTCCCTGTTTTGCCAAAATATCTTTTCTAATAAATTCTGTGTCAGATTAACACTTTGGATTATTTCTGCTGTATCCATCAATGCTTCTATATAGTTTCCGTTTTCCAAAATGGACTGCGTCAACTGTTCATAGAACTGTGTCAGTTGCTTTTTCTCATTTACAATCAATCTGTCCCTGTCCTGATAAACATCAAACCCAACAAGAAAATGATGCAGATTTCCATTTTCAGCAAAGTCAGGCAGTAAAAGTGTGATCCGGCCACGCAAAACTCTGTCACCATCTTTGTGACAATAAAAATATTCCTCTACCTGATGTTCCGCTGTCAGTGTTTCCCGGATTTCCGACAGCTGAAGTTTCTCCCAAAGTTTCCTGCGTTTCTCTTCCTCCGCCAGCTCCTGTATAATCTGCTCTACTGCACCAGAATAACTACCATCATCTGCAAGGAAAAATTCTGAGCTTGCACGAAGAACAACATACTGATCCACAATCGCATCACAGTACAGACAATCTGTAAAATGAAATCCTTTTTCTTTTACAGATTGTAACAGCCGACTCCTAAGTCTCCGCTTGTCAGCTGCTTCTTTCATCTTCGCCCGATTCTTGTCTACATACATGTTCTTATCCGCATATCGGAACAGGTCTTTCATATTACTTCCCGGAAAATCTGTAGACAATGCATATCCCACTGCATAGCTAAGTGGCATATCCGGATGATTCTTTGAATAACGCTCCGTCTGTTCCCGTATCATCTGCAGACAGTCTTTCACCTGCTCATGATCCACCTGCTTTAACACTGCAATAAACTCGTCTCCACCGTCTCTTCCGACAAAATATTTCTCCGGAAGTGCTGCCCGCAATTGTTCTGCAAATGATCTGATATATTGATCGCCTCTTTCATGTCCCTGCCGGTCATTAATGATTCTCAGATTATTTAAATCAAACACCATTACCGCTATTGATTCCCTGTCCGTAAGCAGCTCTTCAGATGCCAGAATCTCCTCGCACTTATTCTTATTCGGAAGTCCTGTTGCCTCATCCAGATAAACCTTCTGACGAAGCACACGGTTTTGCGCCGCGTACCGTAATGCCTTGAAAAGCTCATATCCCAACAGACACACAATTCCAATAATATCCACGACAACGATTTTCTCTAGACGGTTTAAGGAAGATGCCAGCTTCTGCGAATAACTTTCCGCAAGCCCTGTTGTCTCATCACAGATTGTAAAAAATGTTTCACTTTTATTTATAATCTGTGTATTCTCATATCCTTCTTCACGAGCCTTATAGATTTCTTCCTTTAGTTGTCCAAAAAATTGTTCCAGCACTTCCATCTTATCCTGAAATGCTTTATCATCCAGACGGACAAGGTTCAGTTCATCGCTGCCATGACGTAACCCATCAATATACGCATCCACTTCCCTGATCATTTCATCCTGTGGTTTCTGTGCATTTTCCAGTTTGATGATCTGCTGCGTCTTTCCACGCACAAGTCCGGCATAATTCACTATACGAGCCGTCCCCTGCATATCACTGACCAATATCATAATTCCAAAGAATAATGCAATCAGGATACAGGTAAGAAGCATCATGAAAATACGCAGAATCCGTGTAAGTTTCTTCTCTTTTTCTTTCATATCTATAACCTTACATTTTTTTATATAATGATGTGAGTGTTAAAAGTAAATTTGGGCACTTACATCATATAGCACTTTATTTAAAGATTATAACAGAATCCCGCTTGTTTTCCTATAACAAAATATATCACCAGAAGATTTGGCTCTGAACAGTTACAAACCAGTAATACCTGCTATCTGCTCTGGAAAATGTGATACTATAAATTATAGTCACACTTAATTTTCGTAACAAACGGAGGATCCCTCTATGATAAACCAGACAAAACAAATATTGGAAGAATCTCTTAAAAAATTAATGCTTCAAAAGCAGCTCGATAAGATAACCATCCACGGAAGCCTTACGCATTCTATTGAAAATTTCTCATCACTTTCAGAAAAAGAGAATTCATAATCTCCATATATGATATTTCCTATAATTATCACATGAATAAATGTTGAGGACAAAAGCCCCAACTATAACACTTTACAAAAATGGGCAAATGATAAGTTTTTTATCACTTGCCTCTTTTTGTAAATTGAAAATCTTCAAAAATGTCCATACTATAGCTATAACAACTATACTTCATATCTCAAAACGAGACATGAATCCGTTTTCTCAGAAAGGTGGTTTTATTATGTCAAATAAGAAATCTAAACTTGGTGTAATCTCTGCAGTAGCAGTAGGAACAGGAACTGCAATTTATCTCGCACAGAAGGCAAAAAAAGAATCTGGTAATTCAGAATCCGGTAATTCTATTTTTAAGAAGAGTACTGTTGCCGATTCTTCCGTTCCAGATAACTATCGTAACACTGAGCGCGGAAAATATGACCGCAACAGCAAAGGCATCTATTATTCCAACGGAAACTACGAAGCATTTGCACATCCGGAGAAACCGGAAGGTGTAGATCAGAAAAATGCTTACATCGTAGGAAGCGGACTTGCCTCTCTGGCAGCGGCATGTTTCCTTGTCCGTGATGCACAGATGCCTGGATGCCAGATCCACATTTTAGAAGCAATGGATATTGCCGGTGGTGCATGTGATGGAATCTATGATACTTCCCGAGGTTATGTAATGCGCGGTGGACGTGAGATGGAAAATCATTTCGAATGTCTGTGGGATCTCTTCCGCAGCATTCCATCCATCGAGACACCTGGTGTTTCTGTACTTGATGAATATTACTGGCTCAATAAACATGACCCGAACTATTCGCTTTGCCGTGCAACTGTAAATCGTGGCAAAGACGCACATACAGACGGAAAATTCAACCTCAGTCAGAAGGGCTGTATGGAAATCATGAAACTCTTCATGACAAAAGACGAAGATCTCTACAATAAAACCATCGAAGATGTTTTTGACGAAGAAGTATTTGATTCTACTTTCTGGCTCTATTGGAGAACAATGTTTGCATTTGAAAACTGGCACAGTGCTTTGGAAATGAAATTATATTTCCAGAGATTTATCCACCATATTGCCGGACTGCCTGATTTCAGTGCATTGAAATTTACCAAATATAATCAGTATGAATCCCTCATTCTTCCGATGCAAAGATACCTCGAAGATGCCGGTGTGGACTTCCAGTTCAATACAGAAGTCACAAATGTTGTATTCAAATTCGAAGGAGACAAAAAGATTGCATCTGCAATTGAATGTAACGTAAACGGACAGGAAAGAGGTATCGTCCTGACAGAAAACGACCTCGTATTTGTCACAAACGGAAGCTGCACAGAGGGAACAATTTACGGAGATCAGAACCATGCACCAAACGGGGATGCCGAAGTCCGTACAAGCGGTGTATGGAATCTTTGGAAAAACATTGCCCGTCAGGATCCATCCTTCGGACATCCGGAAAAATTCTGTTCCGACATTGCCAAGACAAACTGGGAATCTGCAACAGTTACAACTCTGGATGACAAGATCATTCCTTATATCACAGACATTTGCAAACGTGACCCTCGCACCGGAAATGTTGTAACCGGCGGTATCGTCAGCTGCCAGGATTCCAGCTGGCTGTTAAGCTGGACGATCAATCGTCAGGGACAGTTCAAAGAGCAGGATAAAGATAAGGTATGTGTCTGGGTTTACGGATTATTTACTGATGTGCCTGGTGACTATATCAAGAAGCCTATGAAAGACTGTACCGGAAAAGAAATCACAGCAGAATGGCTCTATCACCTTGGTGTTCCGGAAGATCAGATCATGGATCTGGCAGAAAACAGTGCAATCTGTGTACCGACAATGATGCCTTACATCACAGCATTCTTCATGCCACGTACAAAAGGTGACCGCCCGGATGTTATCCCGGATGGATGTGTCAACTTCGCTTTCCTCGGACAGTTTGCTGAAACTCCAAGAGATACTGTTTTCACAACAGAGTATTCTGTACGTACTGCTATGGAAGCTGTTTATGGACTTCTCAAAGTAGACCGTGGTGTGCCTGAAGTATGGGGAAGTGTTTATGATATCCGCGAGCTTCTCGACAGCTCTGTAAAACTTATGGACGGAAAATCTCCACTTGAGATCCAACTGCCTGGACCTCTGAACGCACTGAAGAAACCGCTTCTGAAGCTCGTAAAAGGAAATGTGATTGAAAAGGTACTGCGTGATCACAATGTACTGAAGGACGGAATGTAAAAAAAGAACACTTGTTCTTTTCTCTGAAATATGCTATTCTATTTCTACCTGATCACGTAAGAAGAATGCCTCCCGGCATCCTTCTTACTTAAATGATTTGATACAAGGGTCAAAAGGTCATGCGTTTCTTGCTTGCATGAAAAAGCATGACTTATTGACCCGCAAAACACCGAAAAGTAGCCATTTTTCGTAGAAAAATGAGCGGATTTGAGGTGTTTTAGGATTGCGAGAGCATGAAATGCGAAGCAATCCGTGTATCATAGGGGTCAAAATACCTTTTGACCCC
>ERZ791852.914-NODE-914-length-19861-cov-18.448753_pt1 | contig 19861 bp, 21 predicted proteins | sample MGYA00510287_ERZ791852 | MGnify/ENA primary metagenome ERZ791852 (study PRJEB30046, sample SAMN00715257) | human gut metagenome | study: EMG produced TPA metagenomics assembly of the A metagenome-wide association study of gut microbiota in type 2... | reverse complement strand
TTATGACATAATCAAATATTAAATTTACTATGACATTATCAAAAATTAATTACAAAAAATTTTTTAGAGGATTGACAATAATAAAATACTATCATATAATAAAATTATTCCCAAAGAAGCTCGAAAATACTCCCTTTTATGGTTGGTGAAAATCAATGAAGAATACAAAAAAAGTATTCTGCATACTATTGGGGCTGCAGAGGAAGAAAAGTACATTCAAAATTTAATACTATATCATATCAAATGCTGTAACATCACAATAGCGGATAATACTGTATAACACAAGGAAATAATCGGACACAAATATAACTAAAATATCAAATATATTTTATTGTAGAAATATTTGTAAACAATTATGTGACTAATATTGCATATACTAAGGGAGTTATTCGTATGTCCGGCAATAAGTTTAATTAGAAAACCACAAATAAGCTGTTCACTTTCAAAAGATTAGGACAAGGGAGACTTTTTATCTCTTTGATAAGAAGGCTAATCTAAAAAAAGGAGGTGAAATTATTATGAAAATCTCAAAACAGATAGCAAATTTATTATTTTTGACTATATGTGTATGTTTCATAATGCGAATTGGGAAAATTTGTGGGTTTAGTGAAGAAATTTTAAAAGAAGTAATTAAATACTTAATTACTGGTTTTTTTAGTTTTGAGGTTATAATCAAATTACGTTTTTCCATTATTAAAAAAGGGAAAAAAGTGATTATGAATATTGATTTCTTTACTAAAGCTAATTAAACTTTTTTTGTTATAAATAGATTTGAAAGAATCTACTTATAAGAGAAAAAGGAGAAAATAATGAATTTTAAAGGATGTTCACTATATAAAATAAAAAGAAAAAGAGATTTATACAATAAATTAGGATTTAATAAAGAGACTAAAAATAATATTAAAAACAAATACAAAATATGTATCGAAGATAAAAGACTATTAGAAAAACCAAGAGGAAATATAAAAAACATTCAAAGCATAATATTGAATAAATTATATGAACTAGAATATCCAGAATATTTATTTTCAGGAGTTAAACGGTAAAAGTGCAAAAGAAAATGCTTTATTTCATAAGGATGCATTATATATGCAAAAATTAGATTTAAGTAAATTCTTTCCAAATACACATAGAGAAAAAATTTACAATTTTTTCTTAAAAAAACTAAAAATGAAACCAGATGTAGCTAAATTAATAACAGATTTTACAACAGTTAATTTTAAAGATAGCTTTAATGTCATTGAGACAGGCGTCAATGATTTTGTTAAAAATAAAAAGATTAGAAATGTTAATCATTTACCATCTGGGACACCCACAAGCCAAATATTAGCATATTTAGCAAATGTTGACATGTATGATGAAATAATTAAATTTACCAATAGTCAAAACTTGAAATGCTCTTTTTATGTTGATGATATAACAATATCATCCCAGAATCCAATATATAGTAATCAAATTGAGAGAATAAAAAATATTATATCAAAACATGGACATAAATTAAATGTTAAAAAAACCATAAAATATGGTCCAAAAGAATTTAAAAAAGTAACTGGATATGTAATATCACCAGAACATCAATTAGTTATACCAAATAAAACAAGATATAAAATTAAAAAGAGTATAAGAAATTGTAAAAAAAATAAAAGAATAAGTAGAAACATAAAGAATTCTATTTTAGGTTCTATAAATTTTGCAAATACATCCGTAAAAGGGGGTTATGACAACTTGGATAGGAAATTGAAGAATTTAAATTTTAAATAAAATATATTTAATAGTATCTAAGAAGAGGGTATAATAAAAGATAAATTATACAGATATTTTTGCTATTAGAAATACAAACTTTGATTTTTATATAGATAAGGAGAAAAAACATGGAAAATAAAATTAAAATATTAAGGGGTGTAAAAATGTTTTGCTCAATATGTGAAGAAGAACACAATGTAGAATTAATAGAAGAAGAAAGAAAAATAGAAATAAAAGGCAAAATAGTAAAACATAAAGAAAAAATGTATAGATGTAATAAATACAATAAAGAAAATACTTTTGAAACTGAAGAAATATGGAATGAAAATTTGATTAATAGTTATAAAGCATATTATTTATGTAAAAGTTTATAAGATATATGACAAAATATACAAAATTTATAAAATAATTATAGGAAAAACTATAATTATTTTTTTCTATATAAGGATGTTATGCAATTTTTTTAATATATAAAATTATGATACACGTAAAAACTGCTTTATAAGTTTTATTATGTAGAAGATTTGAAAAAAATATTTTCCAAAATTTGACAAATTTCCAATAAAGGTATATTATAAGTACAACAAAAATAAAAAAGGGGAAATAAAAAATGGATAAAAAGGGGAGCAAAATAGCAATATGGGGAATTGGCATAATACTATTAATAACAATTATAAACTCACTAACATCAAACAAAAATAGCAAAAATAATACAGTAGAAGCAAACACAACAATAAATGCAACAAAAAATAGTGTATACAACTCAAGTATAACTAACACAACAAATTCAAAAAATGAAGTAAACACAAACAATACAACAAATACTGAAAACAACGTAAGTCAAAGTACAACACAAGAAGAAAATGATAATCAAAATCAGACTGATACTCAGGGGACAAATAAAAGTCAACAGCCACAGACTGCTACAAACAGTAAAAGTACAAATCCACAAAGCAGTAGCACAGGAACAACTACAACAAAAAGCAGTACATCTACATCAAAAAGTAGTACTTCGACAACAACTAAGAAAAAAGTTAATACATCGACTTCAACAACATCAAATGATAATAGTAGAACTGTATATGTAACACCAACAGGAAAAAGATATCACTATATATCAACTTGTGGTGGAAAAAATTCAACAGCATCTACTTTAAATAAAGCAAAAGCAAGAGGTTTAACGCCTTGTCAGAAATGTGCTCAATAATTATATTTATAATAAAAAGAGTTAATTACATACAGTGAATGTAAAAATAAATAATAACCATAATTTATAAAAAGTGGCTATTATTTATTTTTAATATTTTTATTCAATTTTTAATTCAATTTCTTGACAACTATCAATTGATAGTTTATAATAAATTCAGGTTATAATATGTCAAACAAAATATGTTCAAAAAAACAAGAAATAGAAAAATTTTTAGAAGAATTAAAAAACATAATAAATAGTAAAGAATTCAATATAAATACAGACTTAGATATACTAATGAAAAAATCGACAGAACGGAATAAATGATCCATTTACAACACAAAATACATTAATATCATTAAATTTTGATAGATACGACATAAAAGACACGCTATTAAACTTAAAAACAAATGAATATCTAGAAACATTAATAGATAATAAAGATAGTAATTTACCATATTTTTATGCATTTATAAAAGAGATAGATAAAAGAAATGTATATATAAAGGTTAAGATAAGAAGCAAAGAAAATCATAAAATTTTTTGTGTATCATTTCATTTTGCAAGATATTCAATCAATAAATTACCATATGCGAATTAGGAGGTAAGTATTATGGAAAAATTAATAGAAAAGATTAAAGTAAATTGTCCAATATGTAACAAAGAGCATTTTGTAGAAAAAAGAAAAAGAACAAACAAAATAAAAATAAAAGACAAAGTAATTGAATACGAAGAAATATATTTACAATGTACACAAACAAATGAAGAAGAAAATGAGTATGTAAATGCAGAAATAATGGATGAAAATCTGCAAAATGCAAGAGATGCATATAGAAGTAAAAACAATCTATTAACCTCAAAAGAAATAAAGCAAATAAGAAATAAATATAAAATAACACAACTAGAAATGGCAAAATTACTTGGAGTAGGAGACGTAACAGTAACAAGATACGAAACAAAGCAAATACAAGACGAAGCACACGACAAAATAATGAGATTAATAGATGAGAATGCACTAATAGCATTAGAATATTTAGAAAACAACAAAGAAAAATTCCAAAAAGAAGAAAGATACGAAACAATAGAAAACAATATAAAAACTGTAATAGTTAAAGAAACACTTAACTACTTAAACGAGCAAGAAATAGAGGCTAAATATGTGAACTTTTTAGAAAAAAATACTGAAAATGGAAACACATCATTAGAAATAAATAAAACAGAAGCAATAATAAATTATATATCACAAAATTATCCTCATTTATATAAAGTGAAATTAATGAAATTATTATGGTATATAGATTCAATTGCATACAAAGAAAATAAAAAAAGTCTAACAGGATTAGTATACACACACCAAAAGATGGGAGCATTACCAATTGCATATGACGAACTTTTGAAATTACCATCAATAAAAGTAGAAGAAGAGATAATAGATAAAGAAAATTATTCTGTTTGTTATCATATATTACCAAATGAAAATTACAAATTAAAAGTAAAACTAACAGAAAGTGAAAAAGAGATTTGTAATAGGGTAATAAACAAGTTTAAGAATTTTACGACTAAAGAATTAATTAACTATATGCATAATGAAAAAGCATATACAGATACTAAACCAAACGAAGTTATAGATTTCAGTTATGCAAAATTTGTGGAGATATAAAGGAGTGTTAGATTATCATGGAACCAAAAATGAATGGATTATCCCCTGAATTTATAATACATCCGGGTGAAACATTAAAGGAAGTACTAGAAGATAAAAATATGCTACAAGAGTAACTAACTGAAATAACAGGATTTTCACCAAAACATATAAATAAAGACACATTATAAGTACAACAAAAATAAATTATAAAAATCTTAAAAATTGAATATAATGATATTATAATTTTATATTAATTTAGACACAAAGCACAGTACAAAAACAATAAAAAATAGAAAGTTTTTGTATCAAACTACAAAAACTTTACTTTTGCATTGAAATGGTGTATAATAGTAATAGAAAAAGGAGGTACTTTTTATGATTGCTAGAGATGAATACTTAAATATGTTAAAAAGATTTAAAGATAAAGAATTAATAAAAGTTATAACCGGAATAAGAAGATGTGGTAAGTCCACTTTACTTGAAATATTTCAAGAATACCTAAAAGAAAACGGAGTAGAAGAAAATCAAATAATAAATATTAATCTAGAAGACTTGGAATATAACTTTATAACTGATTATATGACTTTATATAAATATATAAATGGTAAATTAAAAGACAAGAAAAAATATTATATATTTATAGATGAGGTTCAAAAAGTAAATGAATTTCAAAAAGCCGTTGATAGTTTATATATAAAGAAAAATGTTGATTTATATATAACTGGTTCAAATGCAAATCTTTTATCAAGTGAACTTGCAACACTCTTATCTGGCAGATATATAGAAATTAAAATGTTACCGTTATCTTTTAAAGAATATAAAGAAGCTTATAAAGATTTAAATAATGAAGAATTATATCAAAAATATATTTCAATAGGTTCACTTCCATACACTACTTCATTAGATACAGAAGATGATGTAAACATGTATTTAAGTAGTGTATATAATGACATAATAATAAAAGACGTTATGACAAGAAAAAAAATACAAGATGAAACGATGCTTAGAAATGTTGCCAATTTTGCTATGGATAATATTGGTAGTCTTGTATCTACTAATAATATAGCAAATACGATGATAAGTGATGGCAAAGATATAAATGTAAGGACAGTTGAAAGATACTTAGAGGGATTTATGGAAAGTTTCTTCTTATATAAAGCCTCAAGATATGATATAAAAGGAAAAGAATATTTAAAAACTCAAGGAAAATATTATGTGTCAGATTTGGGATTTAGATATTTTATGCTAGGAAGAAAAGTAGGAGATTTTGGACATATATTAGAAAATGTTGTATATTTTGAACTTTTAAGAAGGGGCTATGATGTATATATAGGAAAAATAGATGAATATGAAGTGGATTTTGTCGCTATAAATAAAGATGGAAGAATATATGTTCAAGTCGCTGAAACTTTAAAAGGAATAGATGAAAATGATACAAAGATATTAGATAGAGAATTACGATCATTAAAAAAGATAGAGGATAATTATGAGAAAATTATATTAACATCAGATAAGATACCTTTAGCAAATGAAGATGGAATAAAAATTAGAAATGCTATGGAATGGCTACTTGATAAATAAATAATTTTAATAAAAGCAAAAACTAATTATAGAAAAAATCTATAGTTAGTTTTTTCTATAATTAAAAGCCCAAAAACAAAAAAATGAAAAAATATTCTTCCAAAAATTGACAAATTTCTAATAAAGGTATATTATAACTACAACAGAAAGAAACTTAAAACGCGGAAAATCATTAAAAGGAAAATTATTGAAAGAAATCATGAAAAAATCATTGAAACAAAAATGAGAAAGGAAACAAAAAATGGAAAAAGAAGATAAAAAAGCAAAAATAAAAGAAAAAGCAAAAAACATAGTAATATGGACAATAAGCATATTTTTTATATCAGCATTTATAATGTATTTTAAAGAAATACCAATACCATCAATAGGAATACTAATAGCAGGAATAATGCTACTGCCACCAGTAGGCAAAGAAATAAAAAAGAAACTACAAGAAAAAGACCATAAATATACAATCATAAAAAATATATTAATTCTAACTTTATTCGTAATATTTATGGCAAATTTACCAAGTAATAATACAACAACACAACAAGTGAATGCAAATACAATTGAAAACACATCTATAATGCAAAGTACAACAAGTATAAATGAAATTAACACAAATGAAATACTAAATGAAGCAAAAATAGATGCAATAACAGAAAAAAGTGGAACATATACAGGTGATGTCAAAAATGGCAAAAAAGAAGGAAATGGAACATTCAAATGGAATGACGGAACTGTATATGAAGGAGAATGGAAAAATGACCAAATAAATGGAAAAGGAAAACTAACAATACCAGACAAAGGTACATATGAAGGCTATTTCGAAAATGGTCAAAAAGAGGGAGAAGGAAAATACACATTTGCAAATGGTGACATATATGAAGGTAATTTCTCAAAAGACAAAATGTCAGGACAAGGCAAATATACATTCAAAAATGGAGATACATATTCAGGTGAGTTTTCAGATAACCAATTTAATGGACAAGGAACATATACAATGAACGGGAAAACATATACAGGAACTTGGAAAAATAACGAATACAAAAAATAATTAGAAGTAATTTTAGGGGGAAGTTATGGAAGAAGGAAAAGAAAAACTAATTCCAAAAATAAATAAAAAAATAAGCGATTTTTTATACGAAGAAGAAGGAAACATAAGCAGAGGAAAAATTCTAACAGTAGGTTCGCTATTACTAATAGCAGGAATACTATTTGCAGACGAAGTATATGGAGCACACAGGTCACATTCATCACACTCTTCGCACTCATCACATTCATCATCAAGTTACTCAGGTCATGGAAGTCATGAAAGCCACCAAAGCCATCAGAGCCATCAAAGTAGTAGCACACATAGTAGCCATAGCAGTTCAGCAGCAACATCAGGTGGAACAACAAAAACAGTGGCACCATCAACTACAACAACTAATACTGCTCCAGCAAGTACAACAAAGGTACCAGTAGTTACAGAAACAACACCAGTATTCCAAAAACCACAAATACCACCAGCAACGCCAACAATAGAATAGGAGAATTAGATGGACAAGTTATATAAAATAAAAGATAATTATGCAGAAATTTTATTAAATTCAAAATTATATCCAGTAATAGCAATAAAAAAAGCATTAAGCAATTATTTAGAAAATACATATGTCAAAATGGATTATAAAGATGAACAAACAATAAAAATAGAGATGGTTTTAAAAGAAGAATCGAAAGAGGATTTAGAAAAAATAATAGGCGAATTATATAATGAATTGTTTAATGAAACACTTAGATATGAAATATCAGTAGAAACAAAAAATTTAAGAGAACTTATTGTTGGAAGAGCATTATATACAACTTGTATAGATACAGAAACTGAGCAAGAGAAAAAAGAAGAAAATGAAAAAATAGAGGAAAACTTGGAAGACTACAATATAGATGATATAGCAACAAATTGGTTTGACAAACCTGAAAATAAATAGGAGTAGAAATGTTACCATATATACAAAGTATAATAGCGATAATACTAGGAATAGTATCATCAATAACAGATTTAAAAAATAAAAAAATATATAATAAAAATATACTAATAGCACTTATTATAAGTGCTATTAGTTATGCAATATGTTCTAAGCAAATTGAAATAAATTATATACCAAATTTTATTATCAATTTAGCAATTACAATAGTAATATCATTCACATTTTATTATTTCAAAATTTGGGCAGCAGGTGATGCAAAATTGTTTTTAGCAATAACATTTATGATACCATTCGAAATATATGAAGTAGAAACAACAAATGTATTTCCAGCATTAAATTTGCTAATAATAATCTTTTGCGTGGCATTTATATATGTATTTCTAGAAACTAATTTTTTATGGATTAAAGATAAGCAAAGGCTAGAAAGATTAAAACCATCAAGTTTTGATAAAGAAGATATAAAAGAATTTGTAATACAATATTTATTAGGATATTTTATAATAATTTTTATAAACAATATTTTAAATAAATTTTTTATAGATTTTAGAATAAGTAACCAAGGGCTTATATTGTTATGTAATATGCTTGTACTAATTTTTGTATATAGAATTATAAAAACTAAAAAAACAAGTATGATAGTTGCAGGAAGCTTTTTAGTAGCAAATATAATTTATTATTTGATATTTGGATTCCAAATGTATGCTATAAACTTAAAAATGTTGTTACTAGTATTTATAATTATTCTATTTAGAAGAGTATCAGAAAAATATAATTATGAAGAAATAAAAATAAGTGATTTAAAACCTAGAATGATATTATCATATGGAAGTGTATTAAGATTTTATAGTTCGAGAGTTAAAGGACTACCTAAAAACACAACAGAAACAACAGATTCTAGATTAACAGAAGAACAGGTAGAAAGTATAAAAAGATGGAGTAAAACATCAAAAGGAACTGAAACAATTGTTATTGTAAAACATATGCCATTTGCACCATTTATGTTTGTAGGTGAAATATTATTTTTTATATTGAGATTATATAGTTAGAAGTTGCGGTTGAAATATAACTTTTTAAACCGGATTTATACCCAAATGAGAGGATGAATTATATGCAAAATAGACCATTTATATTAAAAGGAAATATAAGTATAAAAAATGAAGATGAATATATTATAGGAAAAATTATAAAAAACAAAAATGTAGAAGAAAAACAAGAATACATACAAATTTTAGACAATAAAAATATCAAACAATATCAAAGTGGATATAAAGGATACATTTTTGAAGACAAGCCACAAAATATAAATTTAGAAAGCATAAATAATTGCTACAATGTAGAAGGTTTTAATACATTAATAGATTATGATGTTGTAGAAATAATAAATAACAAAAATATCAGAGTATTATATAGAGATGATTCAGAAGACAATGCAATTGTAGTGACAAATCAATGTAATTCAAATTGTATTATGTGTCCAGACTCAGATGTAGTCAGAAATACAAAAGAAAATCCAAATATAAAAAAGATAATTGAACAAATCCATTGCATACCAGATGATACAAAACATATTACAATAACAGGTGGAGAGCCTGGAATACTAAAAGATGACTTATTCAAGGTTTTAGCAGAGTGCAAAAAATGTCTTCCAGAAACTGAATTTCTATTTTTATCAAATGGAAGAGTATTTTCAAATACTGAATATGTTAATAAATTTAGAGAAAATATGCCAGAATTTATTAGAGTTGCAATACCAATTTATGCTGATAACAGTGAATTACACGATAATATTACAAGAGCAAAAGGGAGTTTTAAACAAAGCATTTGTGGAATTAAAAAGTTGCTAGAAAGAAATATAGATATAGAAATTAGAATTGTTGTCACAAAAATGAATTATAAATATTTAAATGACATTGCAAAATTTATCGCAAAAGAGATACCAGATGTAAAAATGGTAAATATTATGGCATTAGAAATGACTGGAAATGCTTATAAAAACAGAGAAGATATTTGGATTAATTTTGATAAAGTAAATAAATATTTATATGATGCATGTTTGACAATAATAGAAGCGGGAATAATAGTAAATTTATATAATTTCCCATTATGTAATATTGATGAGAGATTGTATAGTATTGCTCATAAAAGTATTAGTGATTATAAAGTTAGATTTAAAGAAGAATGTGAGAATTGTAAAGTAAAGAAAAATTGTGGAGGATTTTTTAACTCAACAATAAATGTTAAAGAAATAAAAGTAAAACCGATTTTATAGATTGCAATGCACTTTTGGGCAAATAAATTTAGAAAAAGAAATGAGGTAGCATATGTACAAACTAAATTACTTTAATTTTAGAGAAAGAAAAAATAATTATTTAATAACAAATGATATGGGAAAATTTGCATTTGTGCCAAAAGGTGAATTTACAAAACTAATAAAAAAAGAAAAATTAAGTGAAGATACATATAACGAATTAAATGAAAAATGTTTTATATTTGAAGGTAGTGATGAGGTTTTTGCAACAGATGCATCTTTAAAAGTAAGAAAACAAAAAGAATATTTATTGGTTCCAACAACATTACATATATTTGTTGTCAGTAAAAATTGTAATTTTAATTGTATATATTGTCAGGCCGGAAATTTAAATCAAAAAGCAGATTATAAGATGACAAAAGATACAGCAAAAAAGGCTGTAGATATTGCATTGCAATCACCTAGTGATTATCTTACTTTTGAATTTCAAGGAGGAGAACCATTAACTAATTTTGATGTCATAAAATACATAATAGAATATTCAAAAGAAGCGGGAAAAGAAAAACACATTGAGTATAATTTGGTATCCAATTTAACATTACTTACTGATGAAATGATGCAATTTTTTATAGAAAATAATGTATCAATATGTACATCAATTGATGGAAATAGAAAAATTCAAAACAAAAATAGACCATTTGCTAACAAAGACTCCTATGAAGAAACAGTTAATAAAATAAAAACATTGAAAAAAAATGGAAAAAACGTTAGTGCAATTGAAACTACAACTAAATATAGTCTAGAAAATTATAAAGAAATTATTGATGAATATATAAATTTGGGATTAGAAAATATCTTTATAAGACCATTAACAAAACTAGGAAAAGCAGATAATAACTGGAAAAATATTGGATATGATGCAGAAGAGTTTTTGGAATTTTATAAAAAATCATTAGAATATATTATACAAAAAAATAAAGAAGGAATAAACTTAGTAGAAGCTCATAGCAGGATTTTATTGAAAAAGATTTTGAGAAATAGTCCGGTTAATTATATGGAACTTCGTTCACCTTGTGGAGGTGCAATAGGACAACTTGCATATTATTATGATGGAAATATTTATACATGTGATGAAGGTAGAATGTTAGCAGAAATGGGAAATGATAGTTTTAGATTAGGAAATGTTGAAGAAAATTCTTATAAGGATTTAATGGAAAGTGATTCTACAAAAGCGATGTGTATTTCTTCTTGTATAGAATGTCTACCTACTTGTAGTGGTTGCGTTTATACGCCTTATTGTGGAACATGTCCTGTTATTAATTTGGCACAGGATGAAAATATTTTTGCTAAATATCCAAAAGAATTCAGGTGCAAAGTCTATGGTGGTATTTTGGATATTCTATTTAATTATATTGAAAAAAAAGATAGAGAAGTGATTGATATTTTTGAAAATTGGATTGGTTAATATGTAAAAATTATAAAAAAATAAAATATTACAAAAACTCTTTACATTTTGCCAAAAAAAATATAAGATATATAGGTAAAAAATAAAAAAGAGGAGACCAAAGTGGAAGAAGAAAAAGAAATAAAACAAAGCCAAAAAGGAAAACACTCAGAAAGCAAAAAAGAAAACAAAAAACAAAAAAGCAAAAAAGGAAAAATAATCAAAATAATACTATTAACCATAATAGTACTAATTATAATAGCAGCAATAGTAGCAGGAACATTTATACACGGAAAACTATCAAAGATAAACTTTCAAGAAATAGACGAAAACAATATAGGAATAAACGAAAACATGTATAGCGAAACAGAAGGACTAACACAAAAAGAATACGACCAAGTAATAAACATCATGTTATTAGGATCGGATTCAAAAAATATGGACAATACATATGCAGGAAATAGTGATGCAATGATAATAATATCTATTAACCCAAAATACAAAAGCATAAAATTAATAAGCATCCCAAGAGACACTGCCGCAAATATAGAAGGTATGGACCATAGGTATAAAATAAATACTGCATTCGCAACAGGAAAAGAAGAATTAGCATTAAAAACAGTAAATACAACATTTGGACTAAATCTAAAAGAATACGTAACAATAAATATATCTTCAATGTATGATATAATAAACGAATTAGGCGGAGTTGAAGTAAATGTTACACAAGATGAAATGAAATGGGTAAATGAGTATGTAGATATGTTCTATAAATTTTCAGGAAAGCCAACGCAAAAACTTACAACATATGGAAAAGTAACACTTACAGGAGAACAAGCAGCATCTTATGTAAAAGAAAGAATGTCTGGAACAAATAAAAAAGACGGTGAACATGGAGACTATGGAAGAACAAGAAGACAAAGAGATGTCTTTATATCTATGATGAACAAAATAGCAAGCAAAGACCCAAAAGAAATTTCAAGAATTGTGGACCTAATATTAAGCCAAGTAACAACAAATATTGATGTTTCAAAATATACAACAATGTTACCAAACTTTATATCAAATAAAGATGAATACTTAAATAACATTACATCAGTAATGCTACCTGCATTAGACTACAGTAATGAAATATTTGAAAACGGTGCATATTTATATGTCACAGATACTGAAAAAGCAAAACAAGACTTTATAAAATACATGTATCAAATGTAACAATATATTTTTGTAAGAACAAATAAAATCAAAAAAATCACAATAAAAAAACATAAATTTTTCTAAACACTTGATACAAAAATTCAGGTATGATAAAATAAGAGATATCAAAAAATAAAAGGAGAAAAACATGGGAGAAGAAATTGATTTAAAAGAATTACTAACATTATTTTGGAACAAAAAAACACAGATAATATTAATAGTATTAATATTTATACTACTTGGAGTTATTTATACAACAGGGTTTGTAAAACCTAAATACACGTCATCAACAACACTTTTATTAGCAACAGGAAACACATCAAGCAAAACTAATACAATAACAACAACAGATGTAACATTAAACTCAAAATTAGTATCAACATATAGTGCACTTGTACAAAGCAAAAGCATTATAAGAGAAGTTATTTCTAATGTTGGAATAAACATAAGTGAAGAAGAATTAAAAAACAACATAACAGTAACACAAGAAAAAGATACAGAAATAATAAAAATATCTGTATCAAACGAAAATGCAACATCTGCAGCAAAATTAGCAAATGAAACAGCAAAAGTGTTTATGAAAAAAATAACAGAATTATATAACATAAACAATATCCAAATAGTTGATGAAGCAGAAGTTACATCTGCACCATCAAATATCAATCATCCAAAAGATGTAATGATATTTGCATTTATAGGAATTGTAGTTGCAGTTGGTTATGTATTAGTTGCAAATATGTTAGATACAACAATAAAAACAGCAGAAGAAGTTGAAAAACAATTTAAAGTGCCAGTTCTTGCAAGCATACCATTATATAATTTTGAACCTGCTAAAAGCAAAGGAGGAAAGAAAAAATAATGAAATTTAAAAAAGAATTAATAACACAAAGAGATCCAAAATCACCTGTATCAGAAGTATTTAGAACATTAAGAACAAACATACAATTTATGAGCACAAACAAAAAATTAAAAACTCTTTTGGTAACATCAACATTTCCAAGCGAGGGAAAAAGTTGGGTAGCATCAAATTTAGCAGTAACTTTTGCACAAGCAGGAAACAAAGTAATATTAATAGATGCAGACATGAGAAAAGGAAGACAATACACAATATTTGGAGCATCACCACGTCCAGGACTTTCTAATTATTTATCAGGTATGGACGTAAAAGAAGGACAAGAACCAGATGTAATTAATTATTTACAAAAAACTGAAATTGAAAATTTATTATTAATGTCTGCTGGAAATGTACCACCAAATCCATCAGAACTATTAGTTTCGCCACAAATGAATAAATTACTAGAAGACCTAAAACAGGCTTGCGACGTAATAGTAATAGATGGAACACCTTGCGAATTAGTTACAGACTCAGTTATTTTGTCAAGAATAGTTGATTCAACAGTTATAGTAACAGCACATAAAGAAACAAAAAAAGATAACTTAGAAAGAGTAATAAAAAATATTCAAAATGTTGGAGGACATTTAGCAGGAGTAGTAATAAATAAAATGCCTGTATCAATAAAAAAATACAACGAAAATTACTATTATGCATCAACATCAGGATCTACTTTACCTTCAGAAAGTAGAAGAGAAATAAAAGATAAAACATATAATGTTTTAAAACAAAATAATGAAAATTATAAAAATGAAATATTTAAACAAAATCAAAATAATATAGACAATATGGATGAAAATAGAAGTAATATAGAAGAAAGCATGGAAAAACCAAGTTTCTTAAATAATAATTCAAATGATAATGTGAATAAATCACAAGAAATATTACAACAGATAAATTCATATTTGGACAATGAGAAGAAAAATTTAAACTAGGAAGAAGAGGGAGAACAACAAATGATAGACTTTCATTCACATATAATACCAAACATAGATGATGGATCTAGAAGCATAGAAGAAACATTTAATCTATTAAAAGAAGCAAAAGAAGCAGGATTTGAGGGGATAGTATTAACATCACATTATATAGAAGATTATTATCAAACTGATGTACCAGAAAGAGATATGTGGGTAAAGGCAATTAGTGAAAACTTAGGAGCCAAAGGAATAGATATAGATTTATATTTAGGAAACGAAGTGTATATGACAGAGAATATGATGCAATTACTTATAGATGGAAAAGCATCAACTATTAATAATAGTTGTTATGTTTTATTTGAAATGCCATTAAATGCTGAACCAATGAACATGTATGATGTTATATATTCTTTGCAAGAAAATAAACTAATACCAGTATTAGCACATCCAGAAAGATATTCTTTTATCCAGAAAGAACCAGAACTTGTATATGACCTAATTCAAAAGGGAGTATTAATGCAAGCAAATTATGGAAGCATTTTAGGACAATATGGAAAAAATGCACAATTTATAGTAACAAAATTCTTAGAAAATAATATGATTCACTTTTTGGGAAGTGATGTACATAGACAAAATACTGTATATAAAGTGATTCCACAAGCATTAAAAGAAATAGAAGAAATAGTGGGAGCAAGCAAACTTGAGGAACTTACAACAAAAAATCCAAAACTCGCATTACAAAACAAAAGGATAGATATAGAAGAGCCTGAAGAATTTAAATTGACAATAAAAGAAAGAATTAAATTATTAATAAGCGAGTATTTAAAAAAATAAAAATATATTGGAGCCACTTATAATCAAATTTACTAAAGATTAAATACAAGAATTTGATTAAAGTGGCATAAAAATTATAATATATTGAAGGGAGATTTTTAACATGAGAAAATATTTTGGAACAGATGGTATAAGAAGAATTGCAAACACAGAACTTACACCAGAGTTAGTATATAAAGTAGCAAAGGCAGGTGCATATGTGTTATCAAAACATACAGATCATACACCTACAATTTTAATAGGAAGAGATACAAGAATTTCAGGAACACTTATAGAAAGTGCTATGGTAGCAGGATTTTTAAGTTATGGAGCAAATGTAAAATTATTAGGAGTTATCCCAACACCAGCGGTTGCATACCTAACAAGAAAATTGCAAGCAGATGCAAGTGTTGTTATATCAGCATCACACAACACATTTGAATTTAATGGAATAAAATACTTTAGTAACAAAGGTATGAAAATACCAGACAGTCTTGAAGAAGAAATAGAAGAAGTAATGGACTCTGGAAAAATTGATGAACTTACTGCTGTAAGTAGCAAAATAGGCGTTTCTGAGTATAGACAAGATTTATTAGATGAATATGTTTACTTTTTTAGAAAAAATTTTGATGATAATTTTGACAAATTAAATAGAGATGACTTTGTTGTTGGTATAGATACTGCAAATGGTGCAACATCAGTAGTTGCAGAAAAAGTATTTAAAGCATTAGGAATTAAATATAAAATAATACATAATCATCCAGACGGAATCAACATAAATGATAATTGTGGTTCAACACATTTAGACTCTTTGAAAAAATTTGTTGTAGAAAACAAATTAAGCCTAGGTGTAGCATATGATGGTGATGGAGACAGATGCTTAGCAGTTGACGAAAAAGGTAACGAAATAGATGGTGACATGATAATGGCCATTGTTTCAAATTATCTAAGAAAAAAAGGAAAACTTGCAAAAGATACAGTTGTAGCAACAGTTATGAGTAACCTTGGATTACATAAATATGCAAGAGATAATGGATTAGAACTTGTTCAAACAAAAGTTGGAGACAGATATGTATTAGAAGAAATGCTTAAAGATGGATATAACCTAGGTGGGGAACAATCTGGACACGTAATTTTATTAGATTATAACCCAACAGGTGATGGAATTTTAACATCATTAATGTTAATCCAAGCAATATTGGAAGAAAATGAAACTGCTTCAAAAATGGCAGAAATTATTAAATTGTATCCACAAGTTTTAATAAATGCAAAAGTAAATTCAGATAAGAAATATGATTATGATAAAGATGATGAAATTAAATCTGCAATAGAAAAACTTGAAAAAGAATTTGCTGGAAATGGTAGAGTTTTAATTAGACCTTCTGGAACAGAACCTTTAGTTAGAGTTATGATAGAAGGGGAAGACCAAGAATATATAACTAAAAAGGCAAAAGAAATTGCTAATTTGATTGAAGAAAAATTGAAATAGTAAAAATAGAAAATTTTTGATTTTTGATTTAAAAAGGAGAATTAAAAATGGTAATTGGATACACAACTGGAGTGTTTGATTTATTTCATATTGGACATTTAAGTTTACTTAGAAATGCTAAGAGTATGTGTGATACGTTGATTGTAGGAGTGACTACTGATGAATTGGTATCTTATAAGGGAAAAAAACCGGTAATTCCATTTGAAGAAAGAATGGAAATTGTAAGAGGTTGCAGATATGTAGATTTAGTAGTACCACAAAATAATATGGATAAGGTTAGTGCATGCAAAATGCTAAATGCAAGTATACTTTTTGTTGGAGAGGATTGGTATGGAACCGAAAAATGGAAGAATTATGAGGAAGAATTGAGAAAAGAAGGAGTAAAGGTTATTTATATTCCTCGTATTCAAAAACGTTCATCTACAGAGTTGGTTAAAAAATGTGTTGAAATGTCATTAAAAAAAGACCTAGTTGATATAAAAGAATAAAAATATAAGGAGTTTTTGATGGAAATAGATAAAAAATATTGTATGAGTTCATTTTTAATGTATCGTGCGGTTGTTGATAAAAATAAATGCTTTACAGAAAAGTATATTCCAAGTCATTTCAAAGTTGATTTTCCAAGAATACCGATATCAAATAGCAATCAACTGGAAAATAATATAAATAAATTAATGAAAGAATGGACTATGGATGGAAAGGCAGCATTGGCATTATCCGGTGGAATAGATTCTGCTGTATTAGCAAAATTTATGCCAAAAGGAAGTAAAGTGTATACTTTTCAATGTATTGTTCCGGAAAAAGAAGTTACTAATGAGGTACCACAAGCAGCAAAATATGCTAAAAAATGTAAATTGAATCATGAAGTAATAAAAATATGTTGGGAGGATATGAAAGAGTATGCACCGATATTAATGAAAAGCAAGGGAGCACCAATTCATTCTATTGAAGTACAAATTTATAAAGCAGCATTAAAAGCAAAAGAGGATGGATACGAAAAATTGATTTTTGGTGAAACAAGTGATATTAATTATGGAGGCTTAGACTTATTTTTTCTTGACGATTGGACTGTTGGTAACTGGATTGAAAGATATTGTTATGTAATGCCATATTTAGCACTAAAAGATTTTGAAGTTATTACAGAACCAATGAAAAGATATGAAAAAGATGGAATTATTGATGTGCATGAATTTTTAAGAAATTTTACGTTAGAGACAAGTGTTGGAAGTTATATAAATGCCTGTAAATGTGCTGGAATAGAATTCAAAAGTCCATATTTAATGACTTATCTATCAGAACCACTTGATTATGAGAGAATAAAAAAAGGAGAAAGTAAGTATTTAGTTAGAGAGATATTTAAAAGATTGTATCCAAATATTGAGGTGCCACAAAAAATATCAATGCCCAGACCTATGGAGGAATGGCTTCGTGAATGGGATGGACCAAAAAGAAATGAATTTTGGCATAATTGTATAAGAAAAATGAATGGAGATCAAAAATGGTTGGTTTGGGCACTAGAGAGATTTTTAGATATATGTGATGAAAAAGAATAAAAAATATTAATAATTCAAAATGTTATTTTTAGAATGAATACAAAAAAGATTAAAAACTTTTTATGTAACTAAAATTGTATATGTTAGTAAATATTAGTAAAGAGCAGTTTTATATATGTCAAACCATTAAATATAAATATTTTATTGTTTTTTTAAAAATAGATTTAATGAAAATTATAATAAAAATGCTAAAAAACATTGAAAAAAAAAATATATATGATATAATGATATAGATGTAAGAATAATAAATATAATAAAACAAAAGTAAGGACAACACAAATTATACAATATCTTTTAGAGAGCCAATGGTTGGTGGAAATTGGCAAGTAAAAATAATTTGTTATCACCTAACTGTTTTTGAACTGAACCAATTAATGGTGTTGCTTATTTTGTTAAAAAAATATGACACAACTAAAAAGTAAGTTCAAACGTAAATCTGCGTTAAAGATAAATAAGAGAATAATGTAAAACAAATTAGAAAATATAAATAAAAGTGGAACATTATTAAGATAGGTGGTACCGCGGAAAAGGCTATTTCGTCCTAGAAAACTAGGATAGAAGTAGCCTTTTAAACTGTCCAAAAAAAATAAAAATAAAAAAGGAGGAATTTTTATGTACAAAAAAGTAGAATTAAAAGACGGCTTTGTAGGAATGGAAAGAGAAGTCGCAGAAAACTGGAAGAAAAAAGACATAATCAAGAAAAACTTTGACATGAACAAAGGAAAAAGATATTTCACATTTTATGATGGACCACCAACAGCAAACGGAAAACCACACGTTGGACACATCGAAACAAGAGTTATGAAAGACATAATTCCAAGATATAAAGTTATGAAAGGATATCATGTAGATAGAAAGGCAGGATGGGATACACAAGGACTACCTGTTGAACTTGAAATTGAGAAGAAACTTGGAATTTCTGGAAAACAACAAATCGAAGAATATGGTGTTGAAAAATTCGTAAAAGAATGTAAAAAGAGTGTATTTGGATATGTAGATATGTGGGAAGAAATGACAAACAAAGTTGGATATTGGGTTGATATGGAACATCCATATGTAACATATCATAATGAATATATAGAATCTATATGGTGGGGAATTTCACAAATGTGGAAAAAAGGACTTTTATATGAAGGACACAAAGTTATGCCATATTGTCCAAGATGTGGAACAGCGTTATCTTCACACGAAGTTGCACAAG
>ERZ791852.911-NODE-911-length-19917-cov-2.442201_pt1 | contig 19917 bp, 16 predicted proteins | sample MGYA00510287_ERZ791852 | MGnify/ENA primary metagenome ERZ791852 (study PRJEB30046, sample SAMN00715257) | human gut metagenome | study: EMG produced TPA metagenomics assembly of the A metagenome-wide association study of gut microbiota in type 2... | reverse complement strand
CCATCCGTTCGTGGTGTGCATTTGCCAAACAGTCGGGCAACCCGATTTCCGACAAAATGATGGACAACAGCCGTGAGCTTCTGACTAATATATTAGGTGGAAAGAAGCATCTGACACGAGAAGATATCATACCTTTCTATCAGGAAATAGACATCGACAATGCTCACACCGTCCGCCACCTGTTGGCAGTGGCAGAGGCGGAAGGCATCATCCATAACGGTTGCACCGACGGCAGGAAGATAACCTACCGGCTTTACGGAAAAGATGAAAACAAGTTCGGTTGCCTGCCGAAAGAAGAAGCATTGGCACGCTTGGCAACAAAGTATTTCCAAAGCCACGCCCCCGCCACACTCGCCGATTTTGTATGGTGGAGCGGATTACCGGTGAAAGAATGCCGCATAGGAATGGAACAGATATCCTCTGCGCTGACCGTAAAAATGATAAACGGTACGGAATATTTCCTGCACGAGAGTAATCGATATGGCAAAATGCAAAAGGACAGCATTACACTTTTGCCTCCCTACGATGAATTGCTCATCGGCTACAAAGACCGTTCCGCCGTACTCTCCAAGGAGCACGAAAGGAAAGCCTACAATACGTTCGGCATTTTCTATCCGGTGGTTCTGCATGAGCATCGGATAGCCGGCAACTGGTCAAGGAAAGAATTAAGCGTTACTTTTTTTGAAAATGATAAGCCGGATGCAGCGTGTTTGGAAAAGGCAAAAAAACAATACGAGAAATTTGTAAATACCAACCGATAAAAATGACACAGCAAATGAAAGCAAACCTTCTCTCTCCCGATAAAGACCCGATGGGGGCAGCTATTACCGACTATTTTCACCATCAGAAGGCAGGAAAACTACGTGTATTCTCATCTCAGTTTGAAGAAGATGAAATTCCCATTAACCAGCTTTTCCGTTCGTTCGACGAAATGTCCGAACCGGAGAAGACAGCTTTGCAAATGGCAAGCGGAAAGATTCTGGATGCCGGTGCCGGAAGCGGTTGCCATACCCTGGCATTGCAAGAAATGGGAAAGGAAGTTTGCGCCATTGACATCTCCCCGCTTTCAGTCAAGGTTATGGCAGAACGCGGTGTACGTGATGTCCGTCAAATCAACCTTTTTGATGTAGGATTTCTTGAAACATTTGATACCATCCTGATGCTGATGAATGGTTCGGGCATCATCGGGAAGTTAGAAAATATGCCCGATTTCTTTCTGAGAATGAAACAATTGCTTCGTCCTGGAGGATGTATTTTAATGGATTCGAGCGACCTGCGCTATCTTTTCGAGGATGAAGACGGCAGCTTCCTGATAGACCTTGCAGGAGATTACTATGGCGAAATTGATTTCCGGATGCAATATAAGAATATCAAAGGAGACCGTTTCGACTGGCTCTATGTGGATTTTCAAACACTCAGTCTCTATGCTGCCGAGTATGGCTTTGAAGCAGAGCTGATAAAAGAAGGAAAGCACTATGATTACCTGGCTTGTCTGCGGATGAAATAAAACCGCGAATGTCCGAAATCGAATTCCGAATATTCGCGGTTCCCTCATTAAGCCATCGAGCCGCCCACAATATCAAGCAATTCATTGGTAATTGACTGCTGGCGGCTTTTGTTATACATCACCGTCAGCTCCTGCAACAACTCATTGGCATTGTCTGTTGCAATCTGCATGGCCATGGTCCGTGCCGCATGTTCGGCAGCATTCGAATCCAGCAATACGGTGAACATCTTCATACGCAACACCTTGGGTAGCATTTCCTGCATCAGTTCCTCGGCAGAAGGCTCAAGAATATAATCTATCGTCCTCTCTTCCTCCTTCTTTTCATTATTTAAATCAATGGGAAGATAGGTCTCGCGAGTCAATATCTGCGAAGCGGTGGACTTGAAATGATTATAGAGCAATTCCACTTTATCCACATCGCCATGCAGGAAGCGTTTCATCAAATCGGCAGCCAGGTCGGCAGCCTCCTGATAAGAAGGTTTGTCTGCCATGTGCTGGAAGTCGCCTTCAATGCGGAATCCCAGCTTTCTGACAGCATCCGCCACCTTCTTTCCTACCGGGAAAACCAGAATATTCTCCAATCCCAACGGCTTGTATTCTGTCAGCAAATCGACCAGGTGCCTGATGACATTGGCATTAAACCCGCCGCACAGACTAGTATTGGAAGCAAACACCACGACAGCCACCTTTTTTACTTCACGCTTCACAATGAAAGGAGACGTCACCTCGGTACAGTTGCTCATAAAATCGGTCAGTATATGGTGCAGCCTGCGTTCGTAAGGAAGCATACTTTCTATGGCAGCCTGAGCCTTATGCAGTTTGGCTGAAGCCACCATTTTCATAGCCGAAGTAATCTTTCGGGTATTGTTTACCGAGGCTATTCTTCCTTTTACTTCTTTCAGTGATGCCATGATAATTATTGTTCTTTATAAGATTGAGCTGTTTCCGCAGCCACTTTTTCTATGATTCCGGTCACTTCCTCATTGATAATGCCGCTTGCCAGCACATCAATTACATCCTGCTGATGATTGGCGCGCATCGTTTCCAAAAAAGTATTCTGGAATTCAATCACTTTATCCAAAGGTACATCATGCAGCAAGCTATGTACCCCGCAATAAAGGACGGCAATCTGCTCGCCCACCGGCATCGGGCTGTACTGGGGCTGAATCAATAACCGGTTGTTCTTACGTCCACGGTCGATGGCCATGGCAGTCACGGCATCCATATCACTGCTGAACTTGGAGAATGCTTCCAGTTCACGGTACTGAGCCTGGTCGATTTTCAATGTTCCGGCCACTTTCTTCATACTTTTGATCTGCGCGCTACCTCCAACACGGGATACCGAAATACCTACATTGATGGCAGGACGGAATCCCTGGTTGAACAAGTCGGTTTCAAGGAATATCTGTCCGTCGGTAATGGAGATTACGTTGGTAGGAATGTAGGCAGAAACGTCACCCGCCTGTGTTTCGATAATCGGCAAGGCAGTCAGTGAACCTCCGGCTTTTACTTTTCCCTTCAGGCTGGGCGGAAGGTCATTCATCTGCTCTGCCACTTCCTGCTGGCTGATGATTTTCGCAGCACGCTCCAGCAGTCGTGAGTGCAAATAGAAGATATCACCCGGATAAGCTTCACGGCCGGAAGGACGACGCAAAATCAAAGATACCTCACGGTAAGCAACGGCCTGCTTCGACAAGTCATCGTACACCACAAGAGCATGTCGGCCGGTATCACGGAAGTATTCGCCGATGGCGGCACCTGCAAACGGAGCAAAATACTGCATGGCAGCAGGGTCGGAAGCAGTAGCCGCAACGACTACCGTGTAATCCATCGCTCCCTTTTCACGCAGGGCATTGACCAGGGCAGCCACCGTAGATCCTTTCTGTCCGACGGCTACATAGATACAGTAAACCGGATTGCCGGCTTCGTAGTTGGCACGCTGGTTGATGATGGTATCAATGGCAATGGCAGTCTTACCGGTCTGACGGTCACCGATGATCAGCTCACGCTGTCCGCGTCCGATCGGAATCATGGCGTCAATGGCCTTCAATCCGGTCTGAAGAGGCTCAGTTACCGGCTGACGGAAGATCACTCCCGGCGCCTTACGTTCCAAAGGCATCTCAAAGAGTTCACCACCGATTTCACCGCGTCCGTCCAAAGGAACTCCCAACGGGTCAATTACACGTCCCAGCATGCTTTCTCCTACGTTGATAGAAGCAATACGCTTGGTACGTTTCACAATCATTCCTTCCTTAATCTGATCGGTCGGTCCCAACAATACGGCACCCACATTGTCCTCCTCCAGGTTCATCACAGTACCCATGATACCGTTTTCAAACTGAAGAAGTTCGTTGGCCTCCGCATTCCGCAAGCCATAAATGCCCGCTACCCAGGCCTTGATATTTTCCACCACCCGGTCGAGCAGGCGCGCTCTGGCCTCTGCCGTTGCCCACGCAATATGAGGCGTAATGAAACAGTTCGGCAAGTGAATCAGCGGATGATCGGCGGCAGGAGGTTCCGATGTCAGCACATCCAGTCCCGCTCCCAGCAGTCTGCCTGCCTTCAAAGCCTCAGCCAGTGCAGCCTCATCCACAAGGCCTCCTCTTCCCGTATTGATCAGAATGGCTCCCTGCTTCATCTGTGCCAGACGGGATGCATTCACCATCTCCGCAGTCTGCTGGTTCAACGGACAATGAAGAGATACCACATCCGAAGAAGCAAACAGTTCATCCAGCCCCACCTTATGATAGCCTGCCGGCAAAGCCGATTCCGGTTTGCTGGTATACACCGCTACCTCCATGCCAAAGGCAGCTGCCAGACGTGCCGTCGCCGCCCCGGTACGTCCGAATCCGACAATACCGATACGCTTTCCGGCCAGTTCGATTACCGGCGTATTCCGGTAGCTGAAATCTGGCTGGTTACTCCATACGTTGTCACGTACCTCAGCCGCATAATGTCCTACCTGCTGCGTAAGGTTCAGGATATGGGCAAAGACCATCTGGGCAACAGACTCTGTACTGTAAGCCGGCACATTCGTCACGACAATCCCCTTTTCGGCAGCAGCCTGAATGTCTACAATATTATATCCCGTTGCCAGTACCCCGATGTATTTCAGTTCCGGAAGCTGCTCCATCACCTGACGGTCTATCACACACTTGTTTGTCAGCAGCACCTCAGCCTGCCGTGCACGCTGTACGATATCTGCCTTCTCCGTCCGGTCATATACCACCGTTTCTCCCAATTCATCCAGTGCCCGCCAGTCGTTACGGTCGGCAGACAAGGTATATCCATCCAATACCACAATTTTCATACGCTATATTTTTATAAAATTCATATTCAGTTCCAACCTGCCTTTTACTTTTCGAAACGCTCCCCCCACAGGCGCAGCATGCGCTCCTTCAGTTTCGCTTCCGCCGCATTGTCCTGTGCATGCCAGATACGGTGCTCCTGCAACTCATCGGGCATAAACTGCTGCCGGACAAAATTACCGGGGTAAGCATGGGCATACTTATAGTCCTTGCCGTATCCCAGTTGCTTCATCAATTTGGTCGGAGCGTTTCGCAGGTGCAAAGGCACGGGCAAGTTACCGGTCTCACGCACCAATTCCAGTGCCGAATTGATTCCCTCATAGGCCGAGTTGCTCTTCGGACTCGTTGCCAGATACACCGTTACCTCCGCCAAAGGAATCCTTCCTTCCGGCCAGCCGATTTTCATGACAGCCTCAAAAGCAGCATTGGCCAGCAGCATCGCATTCGGATTGGCCAGACCGATATCTTCCGAAGCCGAAATCAACAGCCGTCGGGCAATGAAAGCCGGGTCTTCTCCCCCTTCTATCATACGTGCAAGCCAGTAGAGAGCGGCATCCGGGTCACTTCCCCGAATCGATTTGATAAAGGCCGAAATGATATCATAATGCATCTCTCCATCCTTGTCGTAGGCCAGCGGATTCTGCTGAAGTCTGTCGGTCACCATCGCATCCGTAATCTCTATGGGCTCTTTTTCCTCGGCTTCTACCACGAGTTCAAGAATATTCAGCAGTTTCCGTGCGTCTCCACCGGAATACCGCAGCATGGCGTCGGACTCCAGGATACGGATGTCCTTTTCCTTCAGTACCACATCCTTGGTCAGAGCCAGGTGCAACAGTTCCAGCAGGTCCTCCTTCTCGAGGGATTTCAGCACATACAACTGACACCGGGAGAGCAGCGGACGAATCACTTCGAAAGACGGATTCTCGGTAGTGGCGCCAATCAGCGTCACGACACCCGTCTCCACTGCCCCCAGTAAGGAATCTTGCTGAGACTTGCTGAAACGATGAATTTCATCAATAAAAAGAATCGGACTCTGCTGCGAAAAGAAACGGTTGCTGCGAGCCTTGTCAATCACCTCACGTACCTCCTTCACCCCCGAGGTAACCGCACTCAGCGTATAGAAAGGAACCTCCAGACGGTGAGCGATAATCTGTGCCAAAGTGGTTTTTCCTACTCCCGGCGGTCCCCACAGAATAAAGGATGAAATACGCCCGGCGTCAATCATGCGGCGCAAGACTGCCCCTTCTCCTACCAAATGTTTCTGTCCGATATAATCCTCCAATGTACGCGGACGCATTCGTTCTGCCAACGGTTGTGCCATATTCTCAAATAATAAATTACCAATTCGGTAACAAGTAAGATTTTCATGAATTCGAAGACAGTGAAAAGCGAGAGCAGAGACAAAAAGAAAAACCACGTTTTCAGTTTTTGGCCTTGCCGAGCCGCCTCCTGTCTTCGCGTAAGCAAAGATAGTGAAAAGTGAGGGCAGAGACAAAAAAGAAAACGTAGTTTTATTCTTAAGGCTTTGCAGAACCGTATCCGCAGGAAGGTGCAGAACTGAATCAGCAGGGAGGTGCAAAGCCGTATCAGCAGGGAACTGCAAAGCGGCATCACCGGGAAGTTGCAAAGCCGTATCACCGGGATTTTATGCAGCCGTGGCTTATCTTATGAACAAAGAGTGAGCGCCGGCCAGACAACCTACTTCATGGCTTCCACCGTATATCCCTGTTGCTGAAGCAGTTTCAGCAGTCCCCGCGTACCGGGCAGATGTCCGGCACCCACGACAAACAGGGTGGGTGACTGTTTCATGATTTCCGGCAACTGACGGCTCCAGTTCTCATTGCGGTGATAGACAAGGGCATCAATCTCTTCCGGAGTATTGTCACAGACATCGTCCGCCTGTTCTTCCATCACGGCCAAAAGCCCATCCAGGTCCTGTGCCATATAGGCCCGGTTCATGCGGACAGCCTGATCGATTCCCTGTCCGATGTGTGTAGCCGCACAGTACAGCAAACTTGCCTGCCGTGCCAGGCTCTGCGACTGGTAGAGAAGATCGGCCTGCATATCAATGGTTTCCAGGCTACCCACCTTCTTTCCTGCCCGCCGTGCCTGAGCCTGAAACCAGGTATCAAGCTGCTCCTGCGGATTAAATCCCTTCAACGACCTCATGGCCAGTACCACCGACAGCTGTGCCGTAATGGCAGCCGGTTTCACTTTATCCAACATGGCAAGATTTACCCCCATGTAATTCTTCACCACAGCGGCCAGAGTATCATATTCCGCCTGTGTATAAAGACTTTTCAGGGTAGTATCGGCGGGAAGTGTCATGGCCCGCTGCATCACCATGACTGCTTCCGGACTGATGGAATCTCCCATGATGATTTCACCATATACCTGTTCCGTCCGGTCGATGACCTGCTGCAGACTAGCGATGCTGTCCTTGATGCTGAGAGGTGCCAGATGATGGGTTCCAAATACGTACGAAGGACGGTCAAGTCCGTTGCCGGATACCTTCCATAACAGTTGCGCCTGAGCGCCGAGGGTGATGCAGAGCAGCACCACAATTGCCAATGTCTTTTTCATCGTGTTCATTTTTTATTTTAGTGAGACTTCATTCAATGGTTTTCTGATAGTGCAAAGGTAAGTACAGGAAAGCAGAATTTAGGTTATCACTAAGTTATCTTTAGGTTAATACTTCCACCTTCACCTTACGGTCCACACCGCTACATACGGGTACACCCCGCCCCGACTTCCCCCTTCGGATAATCCTACATAAAGAAAAAGAAAAATCTTCCTTGGAAACAAATCAGAAAAACCGCGGAAACCGGTGGAATACCTCCTGCACTGGCGGCTTTCGGGATGCAGAGGCTATAAAATAAAAAAAGGCGCTTTTCACAAAGAGCCTTTTTTAAGTTTTCAATAGGTATTAGTTTTTTTTAAGGTAAAAAGATTGTTTTCAGGATAACACCGCAAAGATGCAGGCTTTTTTTGAGGTAGGCAAATAAAAAACTATGTCGTTAAACATGTTTTTATTTTTTTCTTCTTTTTCTTTCAAAAAAGGGCCTGTTCACGTCTGGCCGCACCCTACGGTAAGACAAAGATAGTATTTTTTTCAAAAACACAACAGTATCACTTCCTTTTTATAGGTAGTTCAGGAAAGAATCATTAAATTTGCAGAATTAAGTGTAATATAAAGAAACGCTATGACTGAAATGAATACAACTGAAAGTTCAGAAAAGAAAAGCTTGAACTTCATAGAACAAATTGTAGAAAAAGATCTAAAAGAAGGAAAGAACGGCGGCAGAATACAGACCCGTTTCCCGCCAGAGCCAAACGGATATCTGCATATCGGTCATGCCAAGGCCATCTGCATGGACTTCGGTATTGCACAGCGTTATGGAGGTGTATGCAACCTTCGTTTCGATGACACCAATCCTACCAAGGAAGATGTAGAATACGTAGAAGCGATTAAAGAAGATATACAGTGGCTGGGATACCAGTGGGGAAATGAATATTATGCTTCCGACTATTTCCAGCAGTTGTGGGACTTTGCCATCCGTCTGATCAAGGAAGGCAAGGCTTATGTAGACGAACAGACTTCTGAAGAGATTGCGGCACAGAAAGGTACTCCTACCCAGCCGGGAACGGAAAGTCCTTACCGCAACCGTCCGGTTGAGGAGAGTCTGGCCCTGTTCGAAAAGATGAACAGCGGAGAAATCGAAGAAGGAAAGATGGTACTCCGTGCCAAAATCGATATGGCCAACCCGAACATGCACTTCCGTGACCCGATCATGTACCGTGTGGTAAAGACTCCTCATCACCGTACAGGCGACAAATGGAAGGCTTATCCGATGTACGACTTCGCACACGGTCAGAGCGACTACTTCGAAGGCGTAACCCATTCACTCTGTACCCTGGAGTTTGTGGTGCACCGTCCGTTGTACGACCTGTTCGTCGACTGGGTGAAAGAAGGCAAGGACCTCGACGACAACCGTCCTCACCAGTATGAGTTCAACAAGCTGAACCTGAGCTATACGCTGATGAGTAAGCGTAACCTGCTGACTCTGGTGAAAGAAGGACTGGTAAACGGCTGGGATGACCCTCGAATGCCGACCCTCTGCGGTTTCCGCCGTCGTGGATACTCACCGGAGTCTATCCGCAAGTTCGTGGACAAAATCGGATATACCACTTACGATGCGCTCAACGACTTCGCCCTGCTCGAAAGTGCGGTACGTGAAGACCTGAACGCACGTGCTACCCGTGTTTCTGCCGTACTGGATCCGGTGAAACTGATTCTGACCAACTATCCGGAAGGAAAGGTGGAAGAAATGGAAGCCATCAACAATCCGGAAGATCCGAACTCAGGTACTCACACCATCGAGTTCAGCCGTGAACTGTGGATGGAGCGCGACGACTTCATGGAAGAGGCTCCGAAGAAATTCTTCCGCATGACTCCGGGACAGGAAGTGCGTCTGAAGAATGCCTACATTGTAAAATGTACCGGATGCAAGAAAGACGAGAACGGAAAAGTAGTGGAAGTATATGCCGAATACGATCCGAATACCAAGAGCGGTATGCCGGAAGCCAACCGCAAGGTGAAGGGTACCCTGCACTGGGTAAGCTGCGACCACTGTCTCCCGGCAGAAGTACGTCTGTACGACCGTCTGTGGAAGGTGGAAAATCCGCGCGATGAGATGGCTGCTATCCGTGAAGCCAAGAACTGTTCACCGCTCGAGGCTATGCAGGAAATGATCAATCCCGACTCTCTGAAGGTACTGAGCAACTGCTACGTAGAGAAGTTCCTGCAGGAAGCCAAACCGCTCGATTACCTGCAGTTCCAGCGCATCGGCTACTTCAATGTCGACAAGGACAGTACTCCAGACCATCTGGTATTCAACCGTACCGTATCTCTGAAGGATACCTGGAGCAAGATCAACAAATAACCGGCACACACCGGATACCGGCTCTCACAGGCCCTGATATTGCCACTTGCCTCACCGCAGGTGGCAATATCTATCTAAACTAGAAATTGCATCAATTTTTTATTCCACCAAGCAGTAATGAGAAATGACATGTCTTCTGCATTCGACAAACCTGAGTTCAAACAGACCCTCCGGCAGTATGAAGAAATGATCAGGGAAAACCGGAAAGCGTATTTCGAAAGTGAAGAGCTGACCCTGCTGGCCGAGTATTATGCCGGCCGCAACGATGTATTCAATTCGGAAAAGGTCATTGAGTACGGACTGGAACTGCATCCGGACAACCTGGACCTGCTGGTTTTCAAGGGCAGAAACCTGATTCTGTCGGGCAAGCTGAAAGAGGCGGAATGGCTGATTGCCTCCCTCCCCGATTCCTCCGACTATGAGGTACAGCTGATGAAGGCCGAACTGTTGCTGGCCAAAGGTGAAAGCGAGGAAGCACAGACCTTGCTCGAAGGACTGTTTCAGGAAAATCCGGAGACGGATGTCATGCTGGACATTGCACAGGTCTACATGGATGCACAGGAACTGCATACGGCTGCCCGATGGCTCAAAAAAGCGTACCGGGAGAAGCCCGACAGTCCGGACGTACTGGAGATGCTGGCTTCCTATTATTTCTCGTCGGGAGACATGGAGAAGGCTGCTTCCCTGTACAACCGTATCCTGGACGAGAATCCGTACAATCTTGACTTGTGGCAGAACCTGATCAAGTGTTACATCCGGACCATGAACATGGAAAAGGCAATGGAAGCCATGGATTTTGCCATGGCCATCGATGACAGGGACCTGACCAACTGGGAACTGAAAAGTCACTGCATGTTCATCAACGGACAGACGGAAGAGGGATTCCGCTGCCTGAAGCACATCGAAGAAGAGGCTGCCGACAAGACATACATCCAGTCGCTGATACTGATGCATCATTTCATGCTGCAGGATTTCCCTCAGGTGCTGGAATACTGCGACCTGCTGCTGCAGACTCCTTCGCTGAGGAAGGAGGAGATAGCCGATCTCTATCACAAACGGGCACTGGCCAACCTGCATCTGCAGCGGATGGAGGAATGCCGGAAGGATCTGGAAACGGGGTTCTCATACGATGCCTGCCACAGCGGACTGTATCTGGCGCAGGGAGAGTATTTTCTGCAACAGTTGCGGCTGGAGGATGCGCAACAGGCTTTTCAGAAGGCCTTGCAGTATGCCTATTACAGCGAAGGAGAGACGCTGGAAATCATCGGCATTGCTTATCTGCGGAGCAACTACATCCTGGAGGCACTGGATTCGTTCCTGGAACTGGAAAGACAGTTTCCCGAAATCATGCAACGGAATTATTACTTTATGGCTTATTGCTATTTCCTGCTCCAGCAGCCGCAGGAAACCTTTACGTATCTGGTAAGGGGTACCGTCTACTGTCCGGAAGTCCTGGACGAGAACGAGCGTGTCTTCGTGGAGCAGACCATGCCCGATCCGGAGTTCTTCACTCTGGCCAACGACATTGCCCGGCAGATTCAGTCCGGAGAGCTGGACCCTTCTCCCTACCTGCCCAAGGAAAGCGGAAAATAAGTGTCCGGCCATCCCCCAGGAAGCATCCGTTACGGATGACGGAAGCCTGACTGAGAGACATACACAATGAGAAGCGTCCGGAAGAACCTTTCAAACAGTTCTTCCGGACGCTTCTTATATATATCCTCCATTGATGTCTATCCCATTCCTGATCAGTCTTCCGAGAACTCCCGGATGCGCTGTTCTTCCGACAGGCGGCATATCAGCAAGGTATTGTCTTTCTCGGCAACGATGTATCCGTCCAGTCCCTGTACCACCACCTTCTTTTCCTGGGTAGTGTGAATCACACAGTTGCGGGTCTCGTACACCTTGATGTCATTGCCGATGCAGACATTGTCATGAGAATCCCTGCGCGAATTTTCATGCAGCGATCCCCAGGTACCCAGGTCGCTCCATCCGAACGAAGCCGGGAACACATAGATTTCCTCCGCCTTTTCCATCACCGCATAGTCGATGGAGATGCTCTCACACGTCGGGAAAAGCTCATCCACCATCTGCTGCTCCTGGTCGGTGAAGTAATAAGGCATCATCCGTTCGAATACCTCCGCAATACCCGGCTGGTAAACCCTCAGGGCATTGATGACCGTAGAGACGTTCCAGATGAAAATACCCGCATTCCAGAAATAATTCTTCCGCTGGATGTAGCGGCGGGCCGTCTCCAAGTCCGGTTTTTCCTTAAAGGCATCTACGCGGTAAATCTCATGATTCGACGGACAGGCCATGGACAGGTCGGCTTCGATGTACCCGTATCCGGTTTCCGGACGGGTAGTCTTCATACCCAGAGTGACGATGGCATCGGAGTCGGCAGTAAACTTCAATGTCGAATTGATGACACGTACAAACTCCGGCACATCCATCACGATGTGGTCGCTCGGAGTGACTACGATATTCGCTTTCGGATTGAGTTTCTTGATTTTCCAGCTTACATAAGCGATGCACGGAGCCGTGTTTCTGCGACACGGTTCCAGAAGTATATGGTCTTCGGCAATTTCAGGCAATTGCTCCTTTACAATATCCGCATAACGTCTGGAGGTCACAATCCAAAGATTCTCGGGAGGGCATACCCCACGGAAACGGTCCACTGTCAATTGCAGCAAAGTTTTCCCGCATCCCAGCACATCAATGAACTGTTTAGGATTTTCAGAGGTACTCATCGGCCAAAACCGACTGCCTATTCCTCCAGCCATGACAACTACGTGATTATTATTTATATTCATGTTGCATTTATTTACATTTATGCAAATATAACAAAATATTTATATGCAAACGAAGAAAAGAACTTAATTCTCTATTTTAACTCAACCGGAAACGGAAAGCGGGTACCGGAACGTTTTTTTATCCCTCCCGAAGTCAATCAGACAGACGGAAATCTTATCTTTGTGCAGGAAACATTACTTAGCGACCATGAAACATTACCCTTGTATACTGACAATTGCCGGTTCCGACTGCAGCGGAGGAGCTGGTATTCAGGCCGATATCAAGGCCATTTCGGCCCTGGGGGCCTATGCTGCCTGTGCCATTACAGCCATTACCGTACAGAATACGTGCGGAGTCACGGGCATTCATCCGGTTCCGCCCGAATACGTAAAGGGCCAGATTGAGGCCGTCATGACCGATATCTGTCCGCGGGCTGTGAAAATCGGTATGGTAAACGATACCCGCATCGTGGAGGTCATCGCCGACTGCCTGCAGCGGTATACTCCCGAATTTGTAGTCTTCGACCCCGTGATGGTGTCTACCAGCGGATGCAAGCTGGTGGAAGACGAGGCCATCGCTGCCATCACTACCCGGCTCATGCCCCTGGCTACCCTGATTACGCCCAACCTGAGCGAGACCGAGGTATTGCTGGGTTATCCGGTAACGGACGTAGAAGGCATGAAGGCGGCAGCCATTGAGTTGCTGCAGCGCTATGCCTGCCAGGCCGTACTGATCAAAGGCGGACACCTGCCCGAAGGAGGAATGTGTGATGTCCTCCAGCTCAGGGGCGAGACGCACCCCCATCTCTTCACCGCCGGGAAGGTGGAAAGCCGCAACACCCACGGCACCGGCTGTACCCTGTCGTCGGCCATTGCCACCTATCTGGCACTCGGTCATCCGCTGCCGGAGGCCGTGCAGAAAGCCAAACAGTATGTCCATCAGGGCATCCTGACCGGAAAGGATGTGTGCATCGGACACGGACACGGTCCGCTCAACCATTTCCATTCGCCGGAAAGCATGCACATCCTGGAGGACTGACCCGCAGGCTGTAAATTTATCATCCATACAGCCATTTATTTTATGAATCAAAATAAATCATTAACTTTGCGATATAACTTAAACTTAAAGCATAAATTTATGAAAGCATTTGTATTCCCTGGCCAGGGCGCACAGTTTGTAGGTATGGGCAAGGACCTGTACGACAATTCACCGCTGGCAAAAGAACTGTTCGAAAAAGCAAACGAAATCTTAGGATACCGCATTACTGATATTATGTTCAACGGCACAGACGAAGACCTGCGCCAGACTAAGGTGACACAGCCTGCCGTATTCCTGCACTCTGTCATCTCTGCACTTTGCCTGGGCGAAGCCTTCCAGCCGGAAATGACTGCCGGACACTCACTGGGCGAGTTCTCTGCCCTGGTAGCTGCCGGTGCCCTGTCATTCGAAGACGGTCTGAGACTGGTATATGCCCGTGCCATGGCCATGCAGAAAGCCTGCGAAATGCAGCCTTCGACTATGGCTGCCATCATCGCCCTGCCCGATGAGAAAGTAGAAGAAATCTGTGCGCAGGTAAGCGCTGAAGGCGAAGTGTGCGTAGCAGCCAACTACAACTGCCCGGGACAGATTGTCATCTCAGGTTCTATCGAAGGCATCAACAAGGCCTGCGAACTGATGAAGGCTGCCGGTGCCAAGCGTGCCCTGCCGCTGAAAGTAGGAGGTGCTTTCCACTCTCCGCTGATGGATCCGGCAAAGGTGGAACTCGAAGCTGCAATCAACGCCACTGAATTCCATACTCCGAAATGTCCGATTTACCAGAACGTAGATGCCAAACCGCATACCGATCCTGCTGAAATCAAGAAAAACCTGGTGGCACAGCTGACAGCTTCTGTACGCTGGACACAGACCGTACAGCAGATGATTGCCGACGGAGCTACTGAATTTACAGAATGCGGACCGGGTGCAGTACTGCAGGGCCTCATCAAGAAGATTGACAAGGAAGCCAATGCACACGGTATCGCCTGAGCGGATACCGTAAGGTCATAAAAAACATCAGGAGACTGTCAGCCGGAATCCTTTCGGGGAAACCGGCTGACAGGCTCCTTTCTTTTATGCCGTGATGCAGGAAGCAACTCATAATGGAAGGTTCCGAAACGCACCGTTATGCATGACGGAAAAGGCCGCGACGAAAAACAAAAACCTCGCGGCCTTTTCAAAAAACACCGCGAGGTCTCTCCTCTTCCATAACGATGAGTTGACCGTTTTCTGCTTAAAGAAAACTCCTCCCTTCATGATGTATGGAAATATCGCCAGCCGGAACTTCCGGCCATCGGCTTAGCACTTAATCTTCAAAATCTTGGCACCGTATCCCGGCAAATCCAAAGCCACCGGATGCTCCCAGGTAAACGACAGCGTCTCTGCCTTACCGGTCATCAGGTCCTTGGCCTTGCACTTCTCCTGAGGAGCCATCTCGAAATACTCAAACGCATGCTGCGGCAGATTCAACGAGATATGAGCCTCAGCCGCATCGAAGTTAACGACTACCAGCAGCACTTCCTTCTTCGATTTCCGCAGGAAGGCATACTGACGGTGAGCATTCATCGCCCAGTTGTCCGTATTCACATACATCAGGTCGAAGAACTGTCCCTCGGCCAGCGCCTTTTCCCTGCGGCACAGATTGAGCACATGCAGGTAATATGCCCTCAGTTCACACTCCTCCGGAGTCAGCAGACCCGTATTGAAATGTCCGTCATTGTCCCAGCGGCGGAGCGAATCAACCGTCCAGTAGTCGAAGATAGTGGTACGGCCATCCTGTCCGCTGAATCCTTCACAGTCCATGCCCCTTTCACCCAGTTCCTGTCCGAAGTATACCATCATCGGATTGGTATTCATGCAGGCAGAAACCACCAGTGCCGGAAGCGCCTTCCGTGCATCGCCGGCGAAGAAATCAGAAGCGATACGCTGTTCGTCATGATTCTCCAGGAAGTTAAGCATGTGTCCCTGAATGTCGTTCACCACCTGCCAGCACCCCGTAATGGCAGTGGCCGAAGTATAGCCGCAGACCACTCCGCGCAAGGTATCGTACAGGCCTACCTTGTCGTACAGGTAGTCGAACTTACCGTTGAAAATGTAATTCCGGTATTCGGCCGGATTGTAGACCTCCGCAATGAAAATCAGTTCCGGGAACTTCTCCTTCACCTGTGGGATGGCCCATCCCCAGAACTCACAAGGCACCATTTCCGCCATGTCGCAACGGAAACCGTCAATGCCCTTCGATGCCCAGAACAGGAGGATGTCACGCATCTTCTTCCACGTATCCGGAATCGGTGAGAAATGGCATCCCGTATTGCCCACATAGTCCACTCCATAATTCAGTTTCACCGTTTCGTACCAGTCGTTCACATTCGGATATGCATCAAAACGGTTGTTGCCCGTTGCCCGGGCCGGGTTTTCCACATAAGCCCCCTGTTCGGCATCCCACAAATCGACACCGCCGGCCAGCTGCGTACCCGGAATGTAATAAAAATTATTTTCCGGACGGAAAGCCACGCTCTTGTCGTCCGACGCTCCCAGGTCCTCTACCCCTTCAGGAGCCGCTATCGAGTGATACTCACGGGCCACGTGATTCGGAACAAAGTCAATGATCACCTCCAGTTTGTTACGGTGCGACCGCTTCACCAGGTCCTCAAACTCCTTCATGCGGTGAGCCACATCCGTAGCCAGATCCGGATCCACATCGTAATAATCACGGATGGCATAAGGCGAACCGGCCTTTCCCTTTACCACTGCCGGATGATTCTTCGGAATCCCGTAGGCCGTATAATCCGTCTGTGTGGCATGAGCAATAATCCCCGTATACCAAATATGCGTTGCACCGAGCTGTCTGATTTCCTTCAATGCCCGGTCAGTGAAATCATTCATCTTTCCACAACCGTTCTGTGCCAGTGTACCCCCATTCACGTTGTTCCATGTACGGTTGCCGAACAACCGGGTAAACACCTGATAAATGACCATTTTTTTACTTGAATCCATAGTCTTATTCTCCTTTATCTGATATAATTCATTTTATCTCTCCATCCAATGCCGCTATCTGTCCTTCCATTCCTCGATGGCCTTCAGCGCGGCGAAATAGCCCAGTCCGAAAATATCCTCCGCCTTGTCCAGCTCGTAATTCTGGAAAGCATCCAGTCCATCGGGAGCAATCACCTTGTCGGCCAGTGCCAGGTCGGTCATCGAATTGGCCTGCGACATGAAATGATAGGCACGCATGGCAATGCCGGGCAGGTTCATGTGATAACTGTCGGTATTCAACTTGCACACATTCAGTGCCAGCACCCGCTCGCAGCAGTCGCGTATCGGCGTCACCGGCAGGTTCATGAATACCCCTCCGTCCACATAGTGCACCCCGTCAATCTCCACCGGAGCAAAAAGGACAGGCAGACAGCAGGAAGCCGCTATCCGGTGCGTGATTTCCCCTTCGGTAAAATGCGCCACCCTTCCATGATCGAAATCAGTCGCCGTAATCACCACCGGCACCGGAAGGTCCTCCATGCGCTTCGCCTTCAGGTTGTCCTTCAGGAAATCGATGAAATAATCCATCTGCATCAGGCTCTCCGTACTGGGACGCACCTTGGCAAGGTCGGTAAACGAGCGTTCCGAGAACAGCTGCATGATTTCGAAAGGCTCCTTGCCGTCGGCCACAAAGGCACACACAATCGCCCCCGCACTCGTACCCGAGAGAATCTCCGGACGGATATTGTGCTCAAACAACGCCTGCAGCATCCCCAGATGCGCCATTCCCTTGATAAAGCCCCCGCTCAAGGCAAAGCCGGTATGATATTTCTTCTGTTCCATTATTGTCAAGTTTATTTAAAGACAGGCAAATATACGATTTTTACGCATGTCTCTCCTTCAAATCGGGCAGGAAATAAGCCGCCAGTCCCAGCAGCGGCGTAAACGCCACTACCTGATACACATATTCAATGCCGTAGGTATCGGCAAAATTACCCAGTACGGCACTCGCTATACCGGCTACCCCAAAGGCAAAGCCGAAGAAAAGTCCGGAAATCAGTCCGATTTTATAAGGCAGCAGTTCCTGCGCATACACCAGAATGGCCGGAAAAGCCGAAGAAAGTACAAAACCGATAAGGAAGCTCAGCACCACCGTAGGCAGCAGTCCCACATAAGGCATGAGCAAGGTAAACGGAGCCACCCCGAGGATAGACCCCCAGATGACATATTTCCGGCCGATGCGGTCGCCGATCGGTCCCCCAAGCAGGGTACCGGCAGCCGTGGCAAACAGGAACACAAACAGGTAAATCTGCGAATCCTGAACCGACACCCCGAACTTATGAATGAGGTAGAACGTATAGTAGCTGCTCAGACTGGCCATATAGATGTACTTAGAGAAAATCAGTACCACGATCACGCCGATGGCCATCAGCGTCTTCCGCAGGGAATAAGGCCGTTGGTGCGGCTGCGCCTCACTCCGTTTGCGACGCTCGTCTCATTCCTTCAGGCGGGCCGAATACCAGCGGCAGATAGGCATCATCAGCACAATCCCCAGTACCGCCAGGATGGCAATCAGCGAGGCATTCTGCCGTCCGTAAGGCGCAATGACCCAGGCAGTAAGCAACGGACCGAACGAGCTCCCCAGGTTTCCCCCCACCTGAAACAGCGACTGTGCCAGACCACGCTTGCCTCCCGAAGCCAGGGAAGTGAGCCGCGAAGCCTCCGGATGGAAGATGGAAGAACCGATACCGATACAGGCCACCGATACCAGCAACAGCCAGAAATGATGTACCCACGCCAGCATCAGCAGTCCGGCAAAGATAAACGCCATTCCAACGGGCAGGGTCCACGGTTTCTGATGGCGGTCCATCACCAGTCCCACCACCGGCTGGAACACCGAAGCGGCAATCTGATACACCATCGTAATCAGTCCCACCTGAGCAAAGCTCAGTGCCAGTTCTTCCTTGACCACAGGATATACCGCCATGATCACCGACTGCAGGGTGTCATTCGTACAATGCGCCAGACTTAGCGCAAATAAAATACCGAGAGCAATACTCCCGGTATTCTTATCTGTTTGTGCTACATTCATCGTTTCAACAAAGAGACTTTCAGATTCAGTTTAAAATAATAGACTCCGTTTTCCCGCTCCAGGTAACCGTATTTGTCTTTTTCGGTAGAACCCTTTTCCAACCGGGAATTATAGAAGAGGAAGTCGGCAAAAGTCTGACGGAACGCCCGCTGATAGCAAAGCACCTCACCGGCTCCCGTCACCAGCAAAAAGCCTCCGATGGCCGAATCCGTTCCGTTGTACATCTTGGCCGGACGCATTCCGTTGGCCAGGGCCAGCAGGAACTCCTTGATCTTATAGTCATAGAATCCGTGCTTGTTGATAAGCTCATCCTTAATCTTCAACGGATTGCTCTTCTTGATTTCCTCTGTCAGATCGGAAACACGGGTGATTCCGTCGAGCCACATCAGACGCGTCATTTCAGCCAGCAGACGTCCCATGTGCAGGTCGATCATCGAAAGGTTGCTGCGGAAAATCTTGTCGGCCACGTCATTGTATTTCAACGCTCCTCCCAGACGCTCGATCATCAGCATACGTCCGATGACATCGTCCTCCTCGCCATACGCATTGATCTTGCTGACAGTAGGCGTGGCAAAACGGACACCGGTCTGCTCAAACTTGAAGTTCGCAGCCCGTCCTCCGTCCATAAGAGGCAACATCATTCCCAGGCGCGAGCGTACACAAAAGCCGGTGAGCGGAGCATCCACCGAATAAAACGCCACACTGAAATCCGTGCGGTCGTCGGTCTTGGCCTCAAGGTCGAAAATAGCCACCTCATCGAGGAACTCCTCCACCCCGTCGGGCGAAGTCACCTCGTCCTCCCGGCTGTTGCGGATTGCCTCCAGCACCAGGTCGGCCACCGTTCCGAAATCTTCACGCGGGATATGCTTGTCCATATTCTCTCCGACAATATGGATTTCCTCCTTCTCAATGATATAACGACGGGTACCGTCGTGTTCTTCGCGCTGCACCATTGCAACCGGCAGGCTGACCGCCTCGTTCGCCGTCACTTCCGGTGTTCCGGCAGCTACCTTTCCGTCTGCCAGCAGGCGAAAGAACGCATACAGTTCGCCCCATTCTCTCTTACTTGCTTCAAATGCCATATCTCTAAATTCTGTTTTCGGGGGCAAAGGTACACAAAAGAAATGTTAATAGGAAGCATTAACAAAGAAGCAAATCTTAAAGCATGTTATAAAACAGGTTTTTCTTTCTTTTTAATTTGCAGAATCAGGGAAAGTCCGTATCTTTGCAATGTGTTTTTCATAGTATTAGATTTAAGGTTAACAA
>ERZ791852.903-NODE-903-length-20045-cov-19.712606_pt1 | contig 20045 bp, 21 predicted proteins | sample MGYA00510287_ERZ791852 | MGnify/ENA primary metagenome ERZ791852 (study PRJEB30046, sample SAMN00715257) | human gut metagenome | study: EMG produced TPA metagenomics assembly of the A metagenome-wide association study of gut microbiota in type 2... | reverse complement strand
TTTTATATGTGTCTATATTTTTATGTTAATTTTGTTGCTTTAATTTTTTGAACTGGGTAAAAGTTGTAGCAACGTGTTACTATTTACAGTCTTTAAAATTATTGTTTGTGAATAGTATTGCAACACAACAAACAGCAGATTTTTAATACACTATATTTTAAATTTACATAATTTGACAGAATATATAAAAAGTGATATAATACATCCATCATATCCCAAGTGTCGGGAGCAAAAATAGACACACGTTACATATAAACTTCAATAGTAACTACTAGGAGGTAAAAAATGAAAAATTTATTTCGGAAAACTTCAAAAGGAACAACTCCAAAGGCACTAAAAATTAAGTGCACAAAAGAAACAAAGGAACAAGTTTCAAGTATTATGAAAAAATATGGATGGACTTGGAACGAATTTGAAAGCTTCATTGAAAAAGAAGGTCTTGAATTAAACATGACAAAAGTACTAGAGAGCAAATTTTCAATGGATAATATTAATTTCTCAAATGAAGATAAAACAGAGAAAACGAAATTTTTTCAAGCAAATGATACAGCCTTAGTGATTTTGATTATTCAAGGAAATCAGATAATTACTTTGGGTATTGAAAAAAAGAAGGACAAAAAAGAAAAAATGGAGGAAGCAGTATTGAAAAAAGAGAAGAAGGTACTAAACGGTCGCATAATAACGACTGATATTGAAAAAAATAAGATAAGGATAGAAGTAAGAATAGGAGAAAAAATCATTTACAATATAAAAATTGTAGACGATAGATATTCAACTTCAAGAGTAATAAAACTTATCAAAATAAAAATCAATAACCTTTTTGATATAATTGCTCACTCTAAAGAAAAAGAAATGGGCAGCAATTTGATTGAAGAAATAGAAGAATTGCTAAAAAATTCGAATATTTCTGAGTCTGAAAAAGAATTTATGACAGTAAAAGTCCAAAAACAGATGGAGGAAGTTGATAGAAAAATAATTTTTAAAACTATACGTCGGCAACATTTAAGGACTGATACTGTAAAGGTTCAAAACTCAAAAGAAGAACTAGAGTATTATATTCATGACAAGTTGTGGATATACACAAATAAAAAAGTAATACTTAAAGGTGGAGAGGATACATCAACTTATGATGCAACATTCACGGAGGATGAGATTGAAAACCTAGAAAAAAATATCAGGAGGGCAAAAGAATTAGTTGAAGAAATAAAAACATGGAAATAATTGGAAACAAATTATTTCTACAGAAAGAATATTCATAATGAATATTCTTTTTGTTTTTGGGAAATATTTAAAATAAAAGAAAAAATAAAAAGACAATATTTGACAGAAAAATGAGATAAAATAGAAATGTATTTTATGTCTCAAAAGGGGGGAAAAATGATATATACAATTACATTCAATCCAGCAATAGACTATGTAATAAAAATAGAAAATTTTATACCTGGAAAAATAAACAAAAGCAAAGAAGAATATATATTTCCAGGAGGAAAAGGGATAAATGTATCAATAGTACTAAAAACATTAGGACAAGAGGCAACAGCAATGGGATTTATAGCAGGATTTGTAGGAAAAGAGATAGAAGAACAAGTGCAAAAATATGGAGTAAAAACAGATTTTATAAAAATAGAAAACAACAATTCAAGAATAAACGTAAAAATATTAGAAGAAAATAAAGGAAAAAATGGAAATACAGAAAAAGAAGAAACGGCAGTAAATGCAAAAGGACCATATATTGATTCAAAATATCTTGAATTATTATATAAAAAATTGGAAATAATAAAAAACGAAGATACTTTAGTATTGTCAGGAAGTGTACCAAATGGCGTATCTAGCAATATTTATGAAAAAATTTGCCAAAGACTAGAAAACAAAAATATCAAAATAGTTGTTGATTCAACAGGTGAATTATTACTTAAAACATTGAAATATAAACCATATTTAATAAAACCAAATCAACAAGAACTAGAGGAAATTTTTGGTATAAAAATATCAAGTCAAGATGAAGCACTTGAGTATGCAGAACAATTACAAGCAAAAGGAGCACAAAATGTTATTGTATCATTGGGAAGAGATGGAGCAGTACTTTTAGACGAAAATGGATATTCATACAAAATGAAAGCATTAAATACAAAAAATGCTATTAATACTGTAGGAGCAGGTGATTCCATGATAGCAGGTTTCTTGGCAGGACATGAAATGTATAATAATTATGAAAAATCACTTCAAATGGGAGTGGCGGCAGCAACCGCAACAACAAATACATTGTTTTTGGCAACTAAGGAGAAAATAGAAGATGTTTTAAATAAATTTAAATAAAATACCTTTAGGAGGAAATGAAAAATGAAAATCACAGATTTACTTACAAAAGAATCCATAGACCTAAATGTAAAAGCATCAAACAAAAAAGACGTAATAGAACAAGCAGTAGAACTTATGGAACAAAATGGAAATATAAATAATAAACAAGAATACTTAAGATTAGTCATGAAAAGAGAAGAAGAAGGCTCAACAGGAGTTGGTGAAGGGATAGCAATACCACATGGAAAAGGTGGGGTTATTTCTGAACCCGGATTAGTTGCAATGGTAATACCAGATGGTGTTGATTTTGATGCATTAGATGGAAAACCAGTAAAATTGTTATTTTTAATTGCTGCTCCAAATAGTAAGGACAACCTACATCTTGAGGTTCTAAGCCGTTTATCAGCTTTATTAATGAATGAAAAGTTTAGAAATAAATTGTTAAATGCAAAATCAAAAGATGAATTTTTAAAAACAATAGATGAAGCAGATGAACAAAGAATAAATGAAGAAACAACCAATAATGTAAATAATAATTTAAATGAAAATAACAAATTAAAAAATGATGAAAACAAATCAATTAATAAATCAAACAATAATTATGAATTATTAGGAATCACCGCATGCCCAACAGGAATAGCCCATACGTATATGGCGGCAGAAAGTTTAGAACAAATGGGAAAAGAATTGGGACATCCAATAAAAATAGAAACACAAGGACAATCAGGAACAAAAAATAAACTTACTGATGAAGAAATTAAAAATGCAAAAGCAATAATTATAGCAGCAGATGTAAAAGTAGATTTATCAAGATTTGATGGCAAAAGAATTTTAAAAACAGGTGTATCAGAGGGGATTCACAAGCCAAAAGAATTAATAGAAAAAGCATTAAATTCAGAAAATGAAGTTCCAGTTTATCATCATCAAGGAAATAAAAGAGAAAATATAGAAATGGAAAAGCCAAAAGGAAATATATACAATCATTTAATGAATGGTGTAACACATATGTTACCATTTGTTGTTGGTGGAGGAATCTTAATTGCAATAGCATTTTTATTAGATGACTATTCAATTGACCCATCAAATTTTGGTATGAACACACCAGTTGCGGCATTTTTTAAAACAATAGGTGGAATGGCATTTGATTTTATGCTAGTAATTTTATCAGGATATATAGCAATGAGTATTGCAGATAGGCCAGGGCTTGTAGTTGGATTTGTTGGTGGAGCAATAAGTAAAGTGGGAACAACATTTACATCACTTGGAAATCCAGAAGAAGTGTTAGTAAGTTCAGGATTTTTAGGTGCATTACTTGCAGGTTTTATAGGTGGATATGTAGTTTTATTTTTAAAAAAATTATTTAGTTTTATGCCAAAAAGTTTAGAGGGAATAAGAACAATTTTGATTTATCCAGTTGCAGGGGTATTGCTAATTGGACTAATAATGTTATTGATAAATCCATTTGTATCAGCAATAAATACAGGTTTAAATAATTTCTTATCATCAATGAGTGAAGTGAACAAAGTTATTTTAGGAGCAATTCTTGCAGGTATGATGTCTGTTGACTTAGGCGGACCTGTAAATAAGGCAGCATATACTTTTGGAACAGGAATGTTAGCAGAGGGACATTACGAAATAATGGCAGCAGTTATGATAGGTGGAATGGTAGCACCACTTGCGATAGCACTTTTAGCAACATTCTTCCCTAAAAAATTACCTAAAAAAGAAAGACAAGCAGGCTTATTAAATTATGTTATGGGACTATCATTTATATCAGAAGGAGCAATACCTTTTGCATCATCAGACCCACTTCGTGTTTTAGTTTCTTGCGTAATTGGTTCAGCGGTTTCAGGTGCATTGTCAATGGCATTTAACTGTACTTTGATGGCTCCTCATGGTGGAATCTTTGTGTTACCGTTAATTGGTAATTGGCCTTGGTATGTTGTAGCACTTACTGCAGGTTCATTTGTGGCTATGGGTATTATGGCTGTTTGGAAGAAAAATGTTTGGGAAAATGAAAATATTAATGCAAAAGGTTAAGGGGGAAGGTAAAGTTGAAAAAAGCAAATGTTGTTATTGAAAATGAGACAGGTCTTCATGCAAGACCTGCAACTGAACTTGCCAAACTTGCGATGAAGTATAAATGTAGTATTAACTTAATTGTTAATGGAAAGTTGATTGATGCTAGGTCACCTCTTATGATTATGTCTGCAGGTATAAAGTATAAGACAGAGCTGGAAATTATTTGTGATGGAGAAAATGAAGATTTGGCGTTAGAGGATGTTAAGATTTTTTTAGAAAATAATTAGAAAGAAGGTAATTGTATGCTTGTTGGAAAAGGTATTTCTGAGGGAATAGGACTTGGAAAAGCAGTAATTTTAGAAGAAAATGGATTAAAAATAGAAAAGCAAAAAATTGAAAATATTTCAGCAGAAAAGCAACAAATATATGATGCTGTAAAAGAAGTAGAAAGTGAAATAGAAAAATTAATCAAGAATATAGATGGAACAGAAAAAGAAATAATGCAAGCATATTTAATGATATTGCAAGACCCTAGTTTGATTCAAGAAACTATCAAAATAATTGAACAAGAAAAATGTAATAGTGCATATGCAGTAGAAAATGGACTAAATCAAATAATAAAAACATTTGAAGAGATGGACGATCCATATATGGCTGCACGAAGCAGAGATATAGAGGATATGAAAAAAAGAATATTAGCAAAATTATTAAAAATAGAAGAAATTGATTTATCAAAATTACCTGAAAATACAATACTTGTTGCAAAAGAATTATCAACATCAGACAGTGCCAAAATGAACTTAAAAAACATCTCCGGAATTATTACAGAAATTGGTGGCGTCAATTCTCATATGGCGATAATTGCAAGAACTAATGAAATTCCTGCAATTGTTGGTATAAGGCATATTTTTGAAAACATAAAAGAAAATGATTTTATTGCATTAAATGGAGCAACAGGAGAAATATTTTTAAATCCAACACAAGAGAAAATCGAAGAATTAACAAAAAATCAAGAGAATATAAAACAAGAAAAACAAGAATTAGAAAAATATAAAAATAAAAAAGCAATAACAAAAGATGGGCATCAGGTTGAACTTTTAGCAAATATTGGTGGTCCACAAGACATTCAAATCGTAATTGATAATACGGCAGAAGGTGTAGGACTTCTAAGAAGTGAGTTTTTATATATGGATGCAAAAGATTTTCCATCAGAAGAAGAACAATTTGAGGCATATAAAAAAATTGCGGAAAGTCTAGAAAATAAAAGACTTGTTATAAGGACATTAGATATTGGTGGAGATAAAGATTTAAAATATATGAAACTGCCAAAAGAAGAAAATCCATTTTTAGGCTATAGAGCGATTAGAATTTATCTAGATAATGTTGATTTATTTAAAGTTCAGTTAAGGGCTATTTTAAGGGCAAGTAGTTATGGAAATGTTGCAATAATGATTCCAATGATTTCGTCAATTGAAGAATTACGAAAATCAAAAGAAATTATAGAAGAAGTGAAACAAGAGTTAAAAGAAAAAAATATAAAATTTAATGAAAATATAGAAGTTGGAATTATGGTTGAAATTCCGTCATCTGCTGTAATGGCTGACGAGTTTGCAAAAGAGTGTGATTTTTTTAGTATAGGGACAAATGATTTGATTCAATATACTATTGCTGTTGAGAGAGGTAATGAGAAACTTGCAAATTTGTATTCTCATTTTAATCCTGCTGTAATTCGTTTGATTAAATCTGCTATTGATGGTGCACATAAAAATGGTATTTTATGTGGTATGTGCGGAGAAGCGGCTGGTGATGTTAGGTTTATTCCTTTGCTTGTTGGTCTTGGACTTGATGAGTTTTCTATGAATGCTAATAAGATTTTGAAGGTTAGAAAGTTAATAACTGATTTGAGTTTTGAGGAGTGTAAGGAACTTACAAATAAGGTATTAGAATTTGATTCAACAGAAGATGTTAAAAGGATATTAGATAATTTTCAAAAAGTTTAGTTTGTAATAAACTAAACTTTTTGAAAATACCACGGAGTGAAAATTAAAAAAACATAGGAATAAAATTAAAAAATATCACGGAATGGAATTGACAAATATCACGGAATACAATAAAATATATATAGATATATATATATATAATAATAAAATTATGAAGGGAGAAATTCAAAATGAAGATAAAAAATTATAAAAGAAGAATAGTAGATGATAAAATAGAACATTATTTAAAATTATTTGGCGCAATTAGTATAGAAGGTCCAAAGTATTGTGGAAAAACATGGGCAGGAAGATATCATTCTAATAGCGAAGTTTTATTACATAAATCAATAGGAGAAACATCTAATAATGTCGAACTTGCAAAAATATCACCATCATTAATTCTAGAAGGAGAAAAACCTAAACTAATTGACGAATGGCAAGAAGCAACAAATTTGTGGGATGAAATTAGAATGGACGTAGATAAAACAGGTTTAAAAGGGCAATATATTTTAACAGGATCATCAACTCCTAATAGAAAAGGAATAGCACATAGTGGAGCTGGAAGATATGGTAAAATACATTTAAGAACAATGAGCTTATTTGAATCAGGGGATTCAACAGGAGATATATCATTAAAAGAATTGTGCAATAATAAATTAGAATCAAAATTAACAGGAGAAGTAGAACTTAAACAACTTGCAGGACTAATCATTAGAGGCGGATGGCCAGGAAATATAGGATATTCTCCAAAAGATTCCAGTGAAGCAATAGAGGAATATATAAAATTGATAATAGATGATGATTTAATAAGATTAGACGGTGTAAATAGGGATAAACACAAAGTAAAATTGCTATTAAAATCATTAGCAAGAAATGAAAGTACAACAGTTTCAAACAAAAAATTAAAAGATGATATAAATGAAATTGATAATGAAGATATAGATATAGACACGCTTGCATCATATTTAAATGCATTTGATAAATTGTTTTTGTTAGATAATGATGAACCATTTTCAACTAATATTCGTTCTTCGATAAGAGTGAAACAGGCTGAAAAAAGACATTTCGCTGATCCATCTATGGCATGTGCATTACTAAATATCAAAGAAGAAGAAAAACTGATAAATGATTTGGAAACATTTGGATTTTTATTCGAAGCAATGGTCGAAAGAGATTTGAAAATATATGCGGATAGTTTTAATGCAAAATGTTACCATTATCAGGATTATCAAAATAGAGAAGTTGATAGTGTTATAGAATTGGAAAATGGAGAGTGGTGTGCTTTTGAAATAAAACTTGGGGCAAATAAAATTGAAGAAGCAGCAAAGAACCTATTAAGTCTAAAAGAAGAAATTGCAAAAAATAATGGTAAAGTTCCATCTGTTCTTTGTGTTGTATGTGGGCTGACTAATGCAGCATATAAAAGACCAGATGGTGTATATGTTGTTTCGATAACTGCATTAAAACCTTAATAATTTATATATAATTCATAAACTCAAAACCAAAACATATATTGTAATAATAAAATTTAAGGTGGTGAGCTTGTGAAAAATACATACACAGTAGCATTAGCAGGAAACCCAAACGTAGGAAAATCAACAATATTCAACAGTTTAACAGGAATGCATCAACACACAGGAAACTGGACAGGAAAAACAGTAGCAAACGCAACCGGAAAAGCAATAATTAATGACAAAGAATTCACATTTGTTGACATTCCAGGTACATATTCAATAATGTCAAACTCAGAAGAAGAAGAAATTGCAAGAGATTACATATGTTTTGGAAACCCAGATGCAACAGTAATTGTAGTTGACAGTACATGCTTAGAAAGAAATTTAAATTTAGTATATCAAATTATGGAAATAACAGATAACATAATAGTTTGTGTAAATTTGTTAGACGAAGCAAAAAAGAAAAAAATAAAAATTGATTTAAAAAAATTAGAAGATTTGTTAGGAGTACCTGTTGTAGGAACAGTTGCAAGAGATAAACAAACATTAGAAAATTTGAAAAAAACAATATACAAAGTATGCGAAGGTGAAATAAAACCATATACCAAAACAGTTAGATATGAACAAGAAATAGAAGAAAATCTTGAAAAAATAGTGGGAGCACTTGATACCGATTCATTAAAAAATGAATATTCAGAAAAAAGAAATATGGCAACAGACATAGAAGTTGAAGAAAACAAAATATCAAAAAAATTATACAGGTGGATAGCGATAAAACTAATAGATGGAGAAGAAAAAATATTAAAATCAATACAAGAAAATTTAGAATTAAATTTAGGAGAGCAAGAGATTCGACAGTCAGTAATAGAAGCAAAAAAAAATCTAGAAACAGTAGAAATCACATCCAAAAATTTCAAGGATAAAATAGTTGCAGATATCATGAAAAAAGCAGAAGAAACATCAAAAGAAGTATGTACATTTGAAAACAAAAATTATAGAAAAAGAGACCTAAAAATAGACAAAATCTTAACATCAAAAATATTTGGAATTCCAATAATGATACTATTTTTAGGTCTTATTTTTTGGATAACCATAGTAGGAGCCAATTACCCATCAGAGTGGTTATTCAGTGTATTTAATTGGTTACAAGACAAACTAATATATTTTGCAAATTATATACATTGTCCAATATGGCTTTCAGATATGTTAATAAATGGAGTGTATAAAACATTGACTTGGATAGTTGCAGTAATGTTACCACCAATGGCTATATTCTTCCCACTATTCACAATATTAGAAGACTTGGGGTATCTTCCACGAATTGCATTTAATATGGACGGATTCTTTAAAAAGGCTTGCTGTAGTGGAAAACAAATGATAACAATGTGCATGGGCTTTGGGTGTAATGCGTGTGGAGTAACAGGATGCAGAATTATAGATTCACCAAGAGAAAGACTAATTGCAATACTAACAAATAACTTTGTTCCATGTAATGGAAGATTTCCATTTTTGATAACAATAGCAACAATATTTATAGCTGGAGCATTTGCAGGTGGAAATGGATTCCTAGCATCAATATTATCAACATTTGCGGTAATTATCGTAATAATATTTGGAATATTTTTAACACTGGTGATATCAAAAATATTATCAAAAACAATATTAAAAGGAATGCCATCATCAATGATTTTAGAATTGCCACCATATAGAAAACCACAATTTGGAAAAATACTAGTGCGTTCAATATTTGATAGAACCTTATTTGTTTTAGGTAGAGCAATATCAGTTGCAGCACCTGCAGGCCTTGTGATATGGCTTATGGCAAATATAGGAATTAATGGGCAAAGTTTACTTTCGATTATAGCAAATTTCTTAAATCCATTTGCAAAATTGATGGGATTAGATGGATATATTTTAACTGCGTTTATTTTAGGAATCCCTGCAAATGAAATAGTTTTACCAATAATTTTGATGTGTTATTTGAAGAGTGGAACATTAGTAAATATAGAGGATACAATTCAAATTGGCCAGATTTTAATTCAAAATGGATGGACTATGATTACTGCTATGAATGTTATGCTTTTTACAATTTTACATTTTCCTTGTGCTACAACATTGCTTACTGTAAAAAAGGAAACTGGCAGTTGGAAATGGACTGCAATTTCTTTTGCAATTCCTACTGTTTGCGGAATTGTTTTGTGCATGTTTACAAATTTGGTATATAATTTTATTTTAGTTTACTAAAGAGTACTATTCATAGTCTCACATACAAAAGATTTTGGAGGCTATGAATAGTAATATTACCATCAATTTGTCGATTTTTGTCGAACGATTTTTCTTGCATTTTAAAGCAAACTGTGCTAATATAAGAATACGCAATAAAAATTGCATTGCTAAATCTATTATACAAATTTTTTCACTCAACTTAGGAAAGACAAAATAAAATCTTAAATTAAAATATCCAAAAATACTAAAAATAAAAAGAAAGGAGGGCAAAAATATTTTTATCATTTAGAAGAGCCCATAAATAGTAACAAATATTGAATAATATTAGAAAAATAACAAGCAATAATATTGAAAAAAATCAAAAAATAATGTATTATATTACCATAGAACAAATCAGAAAATTAAGCATAAAGAAAAGGAATGGGATGATATGAAAACAAAATATTTTAAATACATATTTATAATATTTGCAATTGCTATAATGATATTTGCAATAATAAAAATAAAGGGCGATGAACAAAAAAAGGAAAATACAACAACAGAAACAAAACAAGAAGAAACAACAGAGGTAACAGAATTAAAACTTGGAGTTGCATCATTTGATAGTATAAACCCAATATTAAGCAAAAATAAAAATGTACAAGATATATCAAAAATAATATTTGAACCATTAATGACATTAACAAAAGACTACAAATTAGAATACTGTTTAGCAAAAGAATGGGCAAAACAAAGTGAAACTGTGTATTTAATAAAAGTAAAAGATAACAGAAAATGGGCAGATGGACAAAAATTTACTGCAGATGATGTAAAATTTACAATAGATAGACTAAAAGATTCAAATACAATATATTCGGCAAATGTTCAACATGTAACAACTGTAGAGGTAGTAGATTCAACAACTATAAGAATTACACTAGACCAAGAAGTTCCTTTTTTTGAATACAATTTAACATTTCCAATATTATCAAGTAGTTATTATAGTGATAAAGAGTTCAATCCAGACATTGTGCCTGTTGGAACTGGAATGTATAAGGTAAGTGATGTACAAAATTCTGCACTAATTTTAACAAAGAATGAAAATTATCCAGATTCAGATAAATTAAAAATTGATAAGATAACAGTTTCAATATATTCAAGTGTTGGAGAATTATATAATTCTTTTAAAACAGGAAGTGTTGATTTAATAAGCACTCAAAATAGTAATTTAAAAGACATTATAGGAACAATAGGATATCAAGAAAAAGAAATGAAAGGAAGGGAACATGATTTTATTGCATTCAATACCCAAGGTGAAATATTATCACAATTAAATGTAAGAAAATCAATTTGTTATTCTATAGATAAATCAAATATTGTTTCAAGTGTTTACGGAGACAAATATTATACCTCAAGTTTTCCATTGGATTATGGGAATTGGATATATCAAGAACAGGACTCAAGTGCAGGATATAACTTAGAACAAGCAAAACAAATTTTAGTAGATGATGGATGGAGTTACAAATATAAATATTGGCAAAAAACAGTTAATTATAGAACACAAAGAATATCTTTAAATTTTGTAGTTAAAGCAAGTGATGCAAATAGGGTTGCAGTTGCACAAAATATAAAAACACAATTAGAAAATCAAGGATTTAGAATTAATTTAATAAAAGCAAATGACACTCAATATCAAAGTTATTTAACAAATAAAAATTATGATATGATTTTGTGTAGTATGAATTTATCTGTAAGCCCAGATTTGTCAACATTTTTTGGTACTAATAATTTAGCAAATTATTCAAATGAAGAAGTTACAAACATTATGAATGAAGTGAAAAATTCAAATGATGAGAACAAATTAAAGCAAGATTACAAAAGATTAGGCGAAATATATAAAAGTGAAATGCCATATTTAAGTTTATACAATAACAAATACACAGTGGCATATAGTACTGGATTAGCAGGAACATTAGAACCAAACTGGTTTTATCAATTTTACAATATAAAGGATTGGCACAAATAAAAAATATTTTTAAAATGTATTGACAAAAACAAGTGTTTAGTGATATAAAGTAGTTATCAAACAAAAGTTCAATATTTTAAGGAGGAAATTATAATGGCAGAAAATACAGAAAAGAAAAAGGCTCTAGAGGCAGCAATGAGTCAAATAGAAAAACAATTTGGAAAAGGTTCAGTAATGAAACTTGGAGAATTTAAAGCAATGGAAATAGAAGCAATTCCAACAGGAGCATTAAGTCTAGATATGGCTTTAGGTATAGGAGGGGTTCCTAGAGGAAGAATTATAGAAGTATTTGGACCTGAATCATCAGGTAAAACAACACTTGCATTACATGTAGTTGCAGAAGCACAAAAAATGGGAGGAGAAGCAGCATTTATAGATGCAGAACATGCATTAGACCCAGTATATGCAAAAAAATTAGGTGTAGATATAGATAACTTAATAGTATCTCAACCAGATACAGGAGAACAAGCACTTGAAATAACAGAAAGTTTAATAAGAAGTGGAGCTTTAGATGTAATAGTAGTAGACTCTGTTGCAGCGTTGGTTCCAAAGGCAGAAATTGACGGAGACATGGGAGATTCTCACATGGGGCTTCAAGCAAGATTAATGTCACAAGCCTTAAGAAAATTAGCAGGAGCAATAAACAAGACAAAAACAGTATTAATATTTATCAACCAATTAAGAGAAAAAATAGGAGTAATGTTTGGAAATCCAGAAACAACAACAGGTGGTAGAGCACTAAAATTCTATGCGTCAGTAAGACTTGATATAAGAAAAATAGAAAATATCAAACAAGATGGAGAAGTTAAAGGAAATAGAGTTAGAGTAAAAGTTATAAAGAATAAAGTAGCTCCACCATTTAGAGAGGCTGAATTCGATATTGTTTATGGAGAAGGAATTTCTAAAGCAGGAAATATCTTAGACATGGCTGTAAACATGGACATAATAGAAAAGAGTGGTTCATGGTTTAGTTATGATGGTAATAGAATTGGACAAGGAAGAGAAAATGTTAAGAAATACCTAAAAGAAAATCCAGAAATTTTAGCAGATGTTGAGCAAAAAGTTAGAGCAAATTTTGCTAAAGCATTCCAAGATAGTCTAGGTGAAGAATTACCAGAAGTTGACGAAGATGGAGAATTTGAAGAAGAATAATAATATTTTAATAAAATATTAAAATTTATTTCGAATTTATTTATAGAAGGAAGGAGGGGTTTACATGGATAATAAAGAACTTTTTGAAATGTTGAATCAAAGATTTGATAAAATAGATAAAAGATTTGATAAAATAGATAAAAGATTTGAAAAAATGGATGAAAGAATGGACAAAATGGAACAAAGAATGGATAAAGGCTTTAAAGAAGTTAATGATAAAATCAAAGAAACAAATGATAAAATGGATAAAGGCTTTGAGCAAGTTAATAATAAATTAGATATAGTAGTAAATTCTAATATAGCACAAATTCTTATTGCTCAAACAAAAAATACAAAAGAACTTAACGAGAAAATAGATAAATATATAGAAAAAAACGAAACTGAGCATAAAAAATTTGACTATGAAATAGCAGATACAAGAATGAAAATTAAATTTGCTAGATAAACAATTAAAAGATTGGAAGTAGTAATGTATACAATAGAAGAATTTGATAAAGGAAAAACAAAAATATTAAAATACATACTTTATAAAAAGAGAAGTGAAAATGAAGTTAGAAGAAAATTCGCAAAAGAATTAGATGAAAATATGTTAGAAGATATAATTGAATATTTAAAAGAGGCCAAATATATAAATGACAATGATTATATAAGAAGAACAGTAAACAACTTCATTATTCTTAAAAATTTATCAATAAAAGAATTAAAATATAAACTTTTAGCAAAAGGTTTAAATAAAAATGATATTGAAGATTATATTTACGAAAACAAAGAAGAGTTAGAAGAATATGAAATAAAATCAATATCGAATATTATATACAAAAAATCACTATCTATGGAACAAGACGAAATAAAACAATATTTATTAAAAAAAGGATATAAATCAGAAAATATAAAAAAAGCAATTGAAAAATAAGGCTGGAAAAGCAAGGAGAAAACAATGTCAATATTAACACTAGAAACTAAAAAATATTCAATAAAAATAGATAATTTTGAAGGACCATTAGATTTGTTATGTTACCTAATAGATAAAAATAAAATGAATATTTATGATGTAAATCTAACAGAAATAACAAATCAATATATAGAATATTTAAATGCAATGGAAGAAATGAACTTAGAAATTGCAAGTGAATTTATAGTTATGGCCTCAACACTTTTATATTTAAAATCTAAAAATCTGTTACCAAAACAAGAAGAGGAAGAAGAAGAAATAACAGAGGAAGAACTTATTAGAAGAATAATTGAGTATAAAAAATTCAAGGAAATAAGCAAAATACTTAAGGAAAATTATCTCATATTTACAAATAGATTTTATAAAGGACAAGAAGAAATAGAATTGCCAAAGCAAAAATTAGAAAAAGATTATGGCCCTGAAAAAATACCAGATGTATACAAACAATTGATAGAACGAAATAGTGTTAAAATAAATCAAAATGCAAAAAATATTGAAAAAATTGCATTAGTTGATAAATATACTGTTGCTGATAAAGTAAAAGAAATGTATAAAGTTTTAGCAAAACAAAAGAAATTTGTTTTTAATAAATTGTTTTCAATTAAAAAACGTGAAAAACAAGAAGTGGTAACTGCTTTTAGCGGATTACTTGAATTATCTCGAAGAAGTAAAGTAGAAACAAGTCAAGAAGAAATTTTTGGAGATATAACAGTTGAAGAAAAGAAAAAGAAGGACAAAGATAAAAAATATAGATAAAAAGTTTAAATACCAAAAAAAAGGAAAAACTAATATTATTACTTAAAAAGAGGGTGATATATTGGTTTTTCTTTTTATAATTTTAACTATAATAATTATGTGTATAACAATAAAAATAAAATTTCAAATACAAAATCTAAAAATATCAACAAATGAAAAACCACATTTAAATAAAGAATATCAAATAAAAATGGTAGTATATACATTAGGATTTATACCAATCTTAAAAATAAAATTAAATAGCAAAAAGATAATAAATAATCAAAAGCTACAAGAAAAATTAAAACAACAAAAAACTAAAATAATAGAAAATAAAGCAAATGTTGATAAGGAATTAATAAAATCACTAAAAAATATAAAAACAGAAATAAAAGAAATAAATTTAAAAATAAGTATAGGAACAGAAAATGCAGCATTAACAGCATTTACAATACCAGTTATAAGTACATTTATAGCAATATTTTTAAGCAAACAAATAAAAAAATATAATGATAAGCAAGTATTTTTAGTAGAACCCGTATATCTTGATAAAAATTTATTAAATATAGAAATTTCAAGTATATTTCAAATAAAAATGATACATATTATAAATACAATATGTATCGTAAATAAGAAAAGGAAAGGTGATAAAAATGAGCGAACATCCAATAGAAGGCCTTATGACTACGGCTATGAACAGTATTAAAGATATGATAGATGTAAATACAATAATTGGTGAACCTATAGAAACATCCAATAATATAGTAATAATACCAATATCAAAAGTATCTTTTGGATTTGCTGCTGGTGGTAGTGAGTTCAAAGGTGAAACAATTGATGAATATAAAAAAGTAGAAAAAGAAGAACAAATACAGTATAGATTACCATTTGGAGGACGGAGCAGGGGCAGGAGTTACAATTAATGCAGTTGCATTTTTGATAATTCAAGAAAATAATATAAAACTTATGCCAGTATGCCATTCATCAAGTTTAGATAGGTTATTAGATTATGTTCCAGATTTAATGGAAAAGACAAATAATATGATGAATAGAATTGTAAGCAATAAAAAAGAAGAAACAGAAAAAATATTAAAAGAAATGCAAAAAAGAAATAATAAAGATATTAATAATGCTAAAGAAGAAGTTAATAATATGAAAGCAAAAAATAATAATAACGTAGAAAATAATAATGTAGAATAATTTTATGAATTTTCGCGCACGAACAAATTTATTTAAACTATCAATTTTTGAGAAAGATAAAAAGTAGAGCTAAAACTGGAAATTTAAAATTTTCAGTTTTATTTTTTTGTCGAAAACTTCTATAAAATCGACAAAACTTCTACTTTTTTGCTATTGGAAAAAACTGGAAAAAGAATTATAATACATACATAAAGCAAATGAAAACTTTAAAAGTTATGTACAAGAATAGAACATAACTGAAAGGAGGAACATCTTTAAATATGGAATCAAAATTTTATGAAGACAAAAAAATGTTAGTTTTTAAAATTACAGATGAAATTGATGACTGTAGTGTACAAAAGATAAGGAGGAGAGCAGATTATGAAATTGAAAGATATATGCCTAGAAAAGTTGTGTTTGATTTTGATAGTGTTACTTTCATGGATAGTGCAGGAATAGGGTTAATAATAGGAAGATACAAATTTGCCAATATGCTTGGAGGAAAACTAGAAGTTGCAAATTTAACTCAAAGTGTAAGGAAAATATTTGAAATGAGTGGGATTCTAAAATTAATTCCAGTAACTGAATTATAATTTTTTTATATATTATGAAAGTTATACAACTTTCCTAATATATAAAATTTATAAAAGTTAAGCAACTTTTACAACATAAATACATTGAAAGGAAAATAAAGATTATGAAAGAACAGATTGAAAATGAAATGAAATTAGAATTTTTAAATAAAGGAGCAAATGAAGCATTTGCAAGAATAACAGTTGCTGCATTTGCATCACAATTAGACCCTACAATAGAGGAACTTGCAGACATAAAAACGGCAGTATCAGAAGCAGTTACAAATTGCATAATCCATGCATATGAAAACAGACAGGGAATAATAAAAATAAATGCACAATTAAAGGGCAATGAAATAATAATTCAAATTTCAGACAATGGAAAAGGAATAGAAAACGTAGATGTAGCAAAAGAACCATTATACACAACAAAACCAAATTTAGAAAGGTCAGGAATGGGATTTACAATAATGGAAAGCTTTATGGACACAATGAAAGTTGAATCAATTGTAGGGCTAGGTACAAAAGTTACATTAACAAAAACAATAAAAAAGCAAGAAGAGGAAATTGATGAAAGTCAGTTAAGTGCTATAACAAAAGAATAAAATAGGGGTAAGTATACATATGTATGAAAATAATATAAATTCAATAAAAAGAGCCCAAGATGGTGACAAATTTGAAATGGACAGACTTATTAGAGAAAATAATGGACTTATTTGGAGTATAGTAAAAAGATTTATGAACAGAGGATATGAAGTAGAAGATTTATATCAAATTGGATGTATAGGATTTATCAAATCAATAAAAAGATTTGACACAAATTTTGAAGTAAAACTATCAACATATTCAGTACCATACATATTAGGAGAAATAAAAAGATTTATAAGAGATGACGGGCCAATTAAAGTTAGTAGAAGTATAAAAGAACTAAACACAAAAATAAATGAATTAAAAAGACATTATTTATTAAATGGAAAAGAAATTACTTTAGAACAAATTTGTAAGGAATTAAAAATACAAAAAGAAGATGCCATAATTGCAATGGAATCAACAAATGCAGTTGAATCAATGGACGCAGCAACAAATGCCGAAAATAAAGAAGGCAAGCAAATGACAATTTTTGATAAAATATCAACTGGAAAAAATGAGGAAGAAATAATTACAAATAGAATGGTTGTAAATCAATTGATAAATGAATTGCATGATAGAGATAAAGAAATTATTTTATTAAGATTTTTTAAAGAAAAGACGCAAACTGAGGTCGCAAAAATTCTTGGAATTAGCCAGGTTCAGGTTTCAAGAATTGAACGCAAAATATTAAATGAAATGAAGGCAAAATTAACCTCTGCATAATTATTATTAAAATAGAATTTTAAATTACATAATATTATCAAAATAGAATTTAATTTAAAATCTATTACAGAACACAAAACGGAGTGATTATATTGAAAAAAATTTTAATTTATCTACTATCATTTACATTAATAATTTTTATTATTCCAGCGTTTTTAACCAAACGAACAACACCAACAAGTTCAAAAAAAGAAACAGAAAGGCAATTGCAAGATAACAATCAGCAAGAACAAACTACTGAAAATCAAACAGAAATAAGCAATAAAAATACATATAATTATAGCAAATATGGAACAATATCATTATTACATAAAAAAACAGGAGAAGTAGAACAAGTAAAATTAGATGAATACTTATGTAATGTAGTATCTGCAGAAATGCCTGCAACATTTGAGCAAGAGGCATTAAAGGCTCAAGCAATAGTTGCAAGGACATATACAATATATAAAATTTTAAATAAAAAGCATGATAATGCAGATATATGTGATGATTCAACATGTTGCCAAGCATGGATTTCAAAAGACGATAGGTTGGCAAAATGGGAAGAAAATCAAAGAGAAAGTAACTGGCAAAAAATATGTAGTGCAGTAAATGAAACTTCAGGAAAAATTATAACATATGAAAATAAACCAATTGATGCATTTTTTCATTCAAATAGTGGAGGAATAACCGAAGTACCTGTAAATGTATGGGGAGGAACAGGTTATCCATATTTGCAAAGTGTTGAAACATCAGGAGAAAATACATATACTCAATATGCTTCAGAAGTTACACTTTCACAAGAGGAGTTGATAAATAAACTAAAAGAAAAATATAGTGATATATCAATAGATTTTACAAATAGTGAAGATATAAAAATATTGGAATATACAGAAAGCACAAGAGTAAAAACTGTAAAGTTTGGAAATCACGAAATTTCAGGTGTTGAGGCTAGAACACTATTTGGATTGAAATCAACTAATTTTGAAATATCAAGAGATGGTAATAATATTAAATTTTCTGTTAAAGGTTATGGGCATGGAGTTGGAATGAGTCAAACAGGAGCCGATAGTATGGCAAAAAATGGAAGTAGAGCAGAAGAGATTATAAAGCATTTTTATACTGGAGTAGAGATTACTGAAGTTAATAAATTATAATGTATATTTTTATAAAATCCGGAAATAATTGTAATATAAACAAAAATTTAAGGAGGATTTTATGAAAAGAGATATTAGAAAAAATAACAAAGAAGAAATGAGTATGAAAATAATAAAATATTCAGCAATAACAGTTGCTATACTCACAGTAATAGTATTTGGAGTTTTAATTTACAGTAAAAAATTAAATGACACTGTAAAAGAAGGAACATTGTTGGGAGAACAAATATCAACTCAAAATGAAAACACAGAAAGTGCAAGTACAGAAATTGGAAAAAGCGTAAACGAAAGTGAAAATGAATTAAAAGCACAAAATAATATGGTGAATAATACTGCAAATAATATGATTACAAACAGTATGACTTCAAATAATACAACCAGTAAAAATACAGAAACAAAAACAAATAATGTTTTAACAACAAATAAGATAAACACAAATACTACAACTGAGACAAATAGCAAAGCAGAAGGAAAAGTAGAAGAAAAAAATGTAGAATTGAATTTTGCAAAGCCATTAGATGGAGAAATAGTAAGGGATTTTGCAGTTGACAGTTTAGTATATTCAGATACTTTGCAAGAATGGACAACACATACTGGAATTGATATAAAAGCAGATAAAACAACAGTTGTAAAATCAGCAGAAGCAGGAATTGTTAAAACTATAAAAAATGATCCTAGATATGGATTAACAGTTATTGTTGAACATGAAAATGGATTTCAAACAGTTTATTCAAATTTATTAACATCAGAATTTGTTGTAGAAGGCGAAAAAATAGAAAAAGGTCAATCTTTGGGAACAGTAGGAAATACTGCAGCATTTGAAATTGCAGATGAGCCACATCTTCATTTTGAAATTTTAAAAGACTCTGTTCAAGTTGATCCTAATATATATTTAAAATAAGAACTTGGAATATGCACTCCAAGTTCTACTCAGTTCAAAAAATTAAAGCAACAAAATTAACATAAAAATATAGACACATAT
>ERZ791852.877-NODE-877-length-20375-cov-7.485827_pt1 | contig 20375 bp, 17 predicted proteins | sample MGYA00510287_ERZ791852 | MGnify/ENA primary metagenome ERZ791852 (study PRJEB30046, sample SAMN00715257) | human gut metagenome | study: EMG produced TPA metagenomics assembly of the A metagenome-wide association study of gut microbiota in type 2... | reverse complement strand
CCAGCGACAAGGGCCGCCGCCTGAAGATCTTCTACCTGACCCAGGCTTCCACCCGGCCTCCGACGTTCGTGGCCTTCGTCAACGCAAAGCACCTGTTCCACTTCAGCTATCAGCGGTATATCATCAACCAGATCCGCGAGAACTTCGGTCTGGAGCACACCCCCATCCGCCTTGTCGTGCGTGAGCGCGGCTCCGGCGAGGTGGGCGCGAAGGACGTATAAGGAAGGGAGACTGGTTCGATGACCGCATTTCTCATTGTGCTGGCGGTCGCTGCCGAAGCCTATCTGCTGGGCAGCGTGGACACCGGCATCCTCGTCAGCAAATACCTGTACCATGACGACGTCCGCACCCACGGCTCGGGCGCTGCCGGTATGACCAACATGCTGCGCACCTTCGGCAAGAAGGCCGCTGCCCTCACGGCGGTAGGCGATGTGCTCAAGGGCGTCGTGGCCGTCTGCCTTGGCCGGTGGCTGTTCGGCCATCTGCCCGCCGATGCTGCCGTCTCGCCCTATCTGGGCGTCTATCTCGCCGCCATCCTCGCCGTGGTGGGCCACTCCAAGCCCATCTACTTCGGCTTCAAGGGCGGCAAGGGCGTGCTGGTGGCTGCCGGTGCCATTCTGGCAGTCCAGCCGGTGCTGCTGCCGGTGCTGGCACTCATCTTCCTCGTCTGCCTGGTCCCCACCGGCATGGTGTCGCTGGGCAGCATCACCATGGCAGCAGCCTACCCGGTGCTGACGCTGGTGTACAGCCTCATGCGCGGCCTGCCGACCCGGGACGTGGTGGTCTGCACCGTCGGCGCTGCCATCATGGGCGGCATGGTCATCTGGATGCACCGTTCCAACATCCAGCGCATCCGGGACGGCAAGGAGTACCGTTTCGGCCAGAAGCACAAGAGCAACTAAGCATAAAAAGATGCCCCGCAGGCAGCTCTCGACGAGCGTCCTGCGGGGCGTTTTGCTGTTTGGCAGAGTTATTTCGCGTCGGTCTCCAAGAGGGTATCGGTGTTGTCCTCATACGCGGGGTCTTCGATGGCAATGGTCTCTTCCCGTTCAGCAGACTTACGGCTGAGGTGTTTGCGCAGCCGGGTGGCAAATTCATCTTCCGGGATGCCGCTCTGGGAAGGGGTGAGGTCGGGTGCGGGGTGGCCGTCGGGCAGATGAGCGCCGAAGGCCGGCACGAAGAAGAACCTCCGCACGATGAAGATGAGGGCGATGGCGCTCACGCTCAGCAGGTTCTCCATGGCGGATTCGTGACCCACCACCATGTGGCGTGCGATGGCGTAGAGCAGCACTTCGAGGCTGGAACCGGGGCTGTGCTTGGCCAGCATCTTGATGAACTCGATGCCGATGACGATGTCCAGCGCCCGCTGTAAGAAGATGCTCACCTCGACGTCGTTGCCGTCGAACAGCAGGCCGGGCATCCACTGCAGCAGCGGCACCATCGACAGCAGCAGGCCGATGAGGACGAGGCCGGACAACAGGATCTCGAGCAGGGTGGCTGTGCTGATGATCCTGTTGCGCAATTCGGCGCGGCTGTGGCTTTCAACACGGGAATTGGACATGGGCAGGGACCTCTCTTTCAAATTTGACCGGAAATCTTTTACAACAGTTCGATTCTATTGTAACAAAAGCGAAAAACGAAGTCAATTTCTCCGGCTAAGAAAGCTGGCCAGCATGAAAAACTGGAATCGAAGACAGACAAGAGGGGCCGTCCGCACCCGGAATGGAGTGCAGACGGCCCCTCTTTGTGCTGAAAAGGCGGCTTAGGCCTCAGCGATGGCTTCGATCTCGCAGAGCACGCCCTTGGGCAGGTCTTTCACGGCCACGCAGCTGCGGGCGGGCTTGGAGGTGAAATACTTGGCGTACACCTCGTTGAAAGCGGCAAAGTCGGCGATGTCGGCCAGGAAGCAGGTGGTCTTGACCACCTTGTCAAAGCCCACGCCGGCAGCTTCGAGGATAGCGCCCACATTGCGGCAGCTCTGGTCAGCCTGTGCGGCGATGCCCTCGGCGACTGCGCCGGTGGCGGGGTCTACCGGGATCTGGCCGGAGGTGAAGACGAGACCGCCCACGGTGTAGCCCTGAGAGTAGGGGCCGATGGCGCCGGGAGCTTTTTCGGTGTTGATGATGTTCATATCGATTACCTCACATATCATAAATAGGGGAGTCTCCCGCCAAAAGGGGAGCCGATAAAAAAAGTCTACCACCAACTGTCCCTGACGTCAACGGCCAGCAGGGAACGGTCACGGAATTTCCGGAAAAAGGGAATGTAAAATTATTTGGAAAAATCTACGCAAATCATCTTGACAAGAAATAAACTTTTATGATAAAAATAGAGCATGAAAGTAACATTTTTGCAGAAAAACGCAGGCGCAGCGCAGGCAGGAAAGCCAGCTTTGCGCAGGCGCGTTTCTTTTTTGCAGAAAAAGCGAATTTCTGAACCCTCGGAAGGGGCAGAAAGGATAAGATATGTCGATTTTGGTAGATGATTCAAATAAAACAGCCTGCCGTGCAGCGGAGGCTGGACTGCAGCAGAAAAACTGTGCTGCGCTGGTGCGCCCGGCGGGTACGGGCAAAGGCTGCATCGTGTGGGAGCTGCTGGACGCCCACCCCGAGATGCGCGTGCTCTGGGTGGTGTCCTGTGCTGCCCGTCTGGAGCTGCGCCGCGCCCTGACAAAGCGGCTGGGCCGGACGCTGGGCGGCCGGGTGCGGCTGATGAGCTGCGAGCAGCTGGCCGTGCAGAATGCGCTGGGCTGGGTAGCGCTGGCTGAGTTCCGGCCCGGCCTGCTGGTACTGGACGGCTGGAGGGAGATGAGCGCAAAGGACTGGGCCGACTGTGTCCAGCCCCTGTTCCGCCTCTGCCCGGGGGCAAAGCTGCTGGCTCTGGGGGAGCCGGACGCCCCGGGCGACAGCTGCCGCGCTGCCGAGGAGATGCTGGCCGACGCCATCGTGGAGCCGCTGGCGCTGGGCGGGGCGATGGCCGAGGGTCTGCTGCCCATGCCGGCCTCCTATACGGCCCTGCTCTGGCCGCTGGAAGATGCGATGGCCCGCCTCCGTGCTGAGGTGAAGAACCTCCATCTGCCGGGCTGCCCTGACCCCAACGCCGAGAAATATCAGGCTCTGAGCCTCGCCGTAGAGAAGCTTCCGCCGGTGGAACAGCTGCTGGCGCAGTGGCTCCCGGATGCTGCCGGGCGCTGCCTCGTCCTCTGCGAGGATGATGCAGCGGCGGCGCAGACCGCAGAGCAGGCCGAGAAGCTGTTTGGTGCAGGAACACATATTTATAAGGATGCAGAAGGCTTTGCGGCCGACGAAGCGGCCACCCTCCGGCTGCTGGTCTGTGCCAACGGCCCGGCGGTGCAGGCTCCTCTGGCCGGGATCTCGGGCGTGGTGCTGGTGCGCCGCAGCGCTGGACCGGCCGCATACCGGCAGATGCTGGCACGCGCCCTTGCAGCCTGCGGCAGTGTGCCGGTGGCAGAGCTGAGCGCGGCCTTTGAGGCGCTGACCTGTGTGCAGCAGCTGCGGAAGGAGTGCAGCGCGGCGGGGGCAGAAGCCTTCCCGCTGGAAGAGCCTCTCTCTGCCTGCCGCCGGGCTTACCGGCAGCTCCGCCGCGCGCTGGACTCCGACTGGGAGCGCTATTATGCCGCCGCAAAGCAGATGACGGCAGAGGGAAAGACGCTGGACGTGCCTCGCTCCTACCGCTTCGGGGGCGTGGCCGTGGGCCGCTGGCTGGAAAACCAGCGCCTTGTCCGGGCCGGAAAGAAAAAGGGACGCCTCACCGCCGAGCAGGCCGCCCGGCTGGACAAAATCGGCATGAACTGGAAAAAGCGGCTCGAGCTGGCGTGGGAGAACGGCTGTGCTTCGGCCCGGCGGTACCGCGGCAGCCACAGCGATCTGCTGGTGCCGGTCCATTATAAGGATAAGGACGGCTTTGCACTGGGCGAGTGGATCGTCTATAACCGCCAGCGCTATCTGAGCGGGAACCTGCCGTCAGACCGCGTCGAACGCCTCGAGGCACTGGGCATGGTGTGGGACACCGGCAGCATCCTCTGGGAGAAGAGCTATGCCGCCGCCGTCCAGTATTATCTGGAAAATCACACGCTGGAAATTCCCGTCAAGTACGTCACGCCGGACGGCATGGCGCTGGGCGTCTGGCTGGGCAGTCAGCGTGCCGCTTATAAAGAAGGTGTGCTGACCGACGCCCAGATCGAAAAGCTGGAAGCGCTGGGAGTGGACTGGACGAACCGGAACGACCGCAAGTGGCAGACCGCCTACGAGGCCGCTGTGAAGTACCACGCCGCCCACGGGAACCTCGACGTCCCCACCGAGTACACCGACGAAGACGGCATCCTGCTGGGCAAGTGGGTGTCCCGCCAGCGGTACGCATGGCAGAACCCCGAGCGCAGCAGCGCCCGGGTGACGCCGGAGCGGAAAGCTCTGCTGGACGAGCTGGGCATGAACTGGGAAAAGACCGACTCGTGGCAGCACCGCTACGAGCTGGCCGTGGAATACAAAAAGGAGCACGGCAGTCTGGCCGTTCCGGCCCAGTACCGGACGGAGGACGGCATCTGGCTGGGCAGCTGGCTGTCCCGTCAGAAGCAGATGCTGCGGGAGGGCAAAAAGCTCTCCGCCGAGCGCCGCGCGGCCCTGAAAGAGCTGTTCAAGGGCGAAAAAGGCCGACGCCTCAGCGCCCCGGTGCCGCCCGCGTGCAGCGTGCGGGAGCAGAACTGGCTGGACAACTACCAGAGCGCCAGGCTCTACGCCGAGAAGAAGGGCAGTCTCCTCGTGCCTGCCGGATACGTGGACGAGAACGGCTTCCGTCTGGGCGTCTGGATCTCGAACCTCCGGGCTGCCCGCAAGGCCCGGCCCGGCTCGTTCCAGGTGACGCCGGAGCATATCGCTCTGCTGGATGCCATCGGGATGCAGTGGGACGCCCGGGAGGCCAAGTGGGCCGGGGCGTTCCGCCGTGCCGAAGAGTACTGCGCCGCCCACGGCAATCTGCTGGTGCCGGTGAACTATAAGACCGAAGACGGCTTCTGCCTTGGCGACTGGGTCCGCCGGATGCGCGAAAACTACGCCTGTGCCGAGAAAAAGCTGACGTCAGAGCGCATCGCAAAGCTCGAAGCGCTGGGCATGGTCTGGACCGTGCCGCAGGAGGGCTGAGATATTGCATTTTAGGGCGGAGTGTGGTATACTTCACCTCGTCTGAATAGAAAACAGCAGGTGCCTGTCGCCGGGGCTTCGTCCCCGGCCGGGAGGGTAAAAGGGAAGCGGGTGCGAGTCCCGCGCGATCTCGTCACTGTGATAAGGGAGTCCGCTGCCTTGGCGCTCAGCGCCGGTCACTGGAGGCTTTGCCTCTGGGAAGGCGGCAGCGGGCGGTGAGCTTTCAGTCAGGAAACCTGCCCGCTGTTGGTACAGGAGCGTCCGGCTCCGGATCACGAGGAATTGGTCGTACCAAAAAGCCCGAATGTTCAAAGGGTCTTTTTGCTGTGCCTTCCGCGCGGTGAAAAGGCTCTTTTTTCGTTTGAGCTGGCCCCCGTTTCGTACCCTTTCTATCGGAAACGTACATTCCACACAACAGAAAGGACTCAAACAATGCGTAAGGCAACCAACAAGAACTGGCAGCGCGTCACCGCCGCTGCCGCCGCACTGGCCCTGTGTGCCGGTGTGCTCACCGGCTGCGGTGCATCTTCTTCCACTGCCGCCGGCAGCACCGCCGCAAGCTCTGCTGCCGCCAGCGAAGTGAGCAGCGAGGAGGCTGATGAAATGGCAGCAAAGAATGTGGCAGACCTCATCGACGCCATCTATGTGCAGGAGCGCAACGAGAACACCGACGCCCAGTGCGAGGCCGCCAAGGCCGCATGGGACGCCCTGACCGACGCCCAGAAGGAGATGGTCGAGGGCGAAGAGGCAAGCCCCGAGTACTTTGGCCGCGACACCGGCGACGCCTCTAAGGACGACGCCCGCAACCAGGACAACATCGGCGACAAGGAGATCCTGGTCGTCAGCTTCGGCACCTCCTTCAACGACAGCCGCGCAGCGGACATCAAGGGCATCGAGGACGCCATCCAGGCCGCATATCCCGACTGGTCTGTCCGCCGCGCCTTCACCGCACAGATCATCATCAACCATGTCCAGGCCCGTGACGGCGAGAAGATCGACAACATGGAGCAGGCTCTGGAGCGCGCTGTTGCCAACGGCGTGAAGAATCTGGTCGTCCAGCCCACCCATCTGATGCACGGCGCGGAGTACGACGAGATGATGGAGATGGTGGACAGCTACCGCGATAAGTTTGAGTCTGTCGCCATCGCCGAGCCTCTGCTGGGCGAGGTGGGCAGCGATGCCACCGTCATCAACGCCGACAAGGAAGCTGTCGCCAAGGCCATCACCGCCGAGGCCGTCAAGACCGCCGGTTTCGACAGTCTGGACGCCGCTGCTAAGGACGGCACCGCTTTCGTCTTTATGGGCCACGGCACCTCTCACACCGCAAAGGTGAGCTACAGCCAGATGCAGTCTCAGATGAACGCTCTGGGCTACAAGAACGTCTTCATCGGCACCGTCGAGGGCGAGCCGGAGGAGACTGCCTGCGAGAACGTCATCGAGGCTGTCAAGGCCGCCGGTTACACCAAGGTCGTCCTGCGTCCCCTGATGGTCGTTGCAGGTGACCACGCCAACAACGATATGGCGGGCGACGACGAGGATTCCTGGAAGAGCCAGTTCGAGGCATCCGGCGAATTCGACTCTGTCGATTGCCAGATCGCCGGTCTGGGCGAGGTCGCTGACATCCAGCAGCTCTACGTCGCACACACCAAGGCCGCTGTCGATTCCCTGAACGGCTGAGCATAAGTTTATGATTGCCCGGAAAGGAGTGCCTTTTCGGGCAATTTCTTTTTCGGCCTGCTTTGAATTCGGGCCATTGCGTGTTATAATCTTTTCTGTAAAATAGATACTTCGAGGTATATCATCATGAAACTGAACCATAAATTTGCTCTTCTGCTGGCCGGCGCTGTGCTGGCTGGTTCTCTCACCGGCTGCGGCGCATCCAGCGCCCCGGCCAGCTCTGCCGCTTCCTCCGAGGCTGCGGCCTCCTCTGCCGTGAGCGAGGCAGCTTCCGAACCGGCAGCAGAGGCTGCTCTGCCCGACGGCGTCTACACCGCCGACTTTGACACCGACAGCTCCATGTTCCATGCCAACGAGGCCAACGACGGCAAGGGGACCCTGACCGTGAAGGACGGTCAGATGACCTTCCACGTCAGTCTCGTCTCCAAGAAGATCGTCAACCTCTACGTCGGCATGGCCGCTGACGCCGAAGCCCACGAGACCGACTGGCTCCAGCCTACCACCGACACCGTCACCTACTCCGACGGCACCTCGGATGAGGTGTATGGCTTCGACATCCCGGTGAAGGCTCTGGACGAGGACTTCCAGCTGGCCATCCTCGGCTCCAAGGGCAAGTGGTACGACCATACCGTCCGTGTCGCCAACGCCCAGCCTGCTGCGGCGGAAGCACCTGCCGACGGCACCTACACCTGTGACGTGACCCTCGAGGGCGGCTCCGGCCGCGCCACCGTGGACAGCCCCGCTGCTCTGACCGTGGCCGACGGCAGGATGACCGCCACCATCGTCTGGTCCAGCCCCAACTACGACTATATGCTGGTGGATGGCGAAAAATATCTGCCCACCAACACCGAGGGCAACTCTACCTTCGAGATCCCCGTCGCGGCTCTCGACACCCCGCTGGATGTGGTGGGCGATACCGTCGCCATGAGCACCCCGCATGAGATCGAGTATACGCTGACCTTCGCCTCTGCATCCCTGACCGAGGCAAAGTGACGATGAAACGCCGCAATTTCCTGAAAGCCCTGCCTGCCGCCGCCCTCACCCTTGCGGGCTGCGGGCAGAATAAGACTGCCCCGGCCAATACAGCATCCCTCGTGTTCGACCACAGCTATCCGCTGGACTATGCCACCCAGTTTTCCGCCGACTGCTATGAGGGCGGCTATGTGATGATCGAAATCCCGGACGCCGGGCGGTTCCTCGTCGTCCCCGAGGGGGCCGCCGAGGTGGACGACCTGCCCGAAGATGTCGTGGTGCTGCGCCAGCCGCTGGATCATATTTATCTCGTCTCCACCTCGGTGATGGACCTCTTTGTCCATCTGGACGCCCTGGACAGCATCGCCCTCTCCGGCACGAAGGCCGAGGGCTGGTATGTGGAAGAGGCCAGACAGGCCATGCAGGAGGGCCGCATCGCCTACGCGGGCAAGTACAGCGCCCCGGACTATGAGCGCATCCTTGCCGCCGGCTGCACCCTCGCCATCGAGAACACCATGGTGCTCCACGACCCCGAGGTCAAGGAGCAGCTGGAAAAGTTCGGCGTGCCGGTCCTCGTGGAGCGCTCGAGCTACGAGAGCGGCCCACTGGCCCGGATGGAGTGGCTCAAGCTCTACGGCATCCTGCTGAATAAGACTGAGATGGCGGAAGAGGTCTTTCGCCAGAAGGTGGAGCAGGTGGCCCCCATCCTCGAGCAGGAGAACACGGGCAAGACCGCGGCCTTCTTCTCCATCACCACGAATAACCTCATCACCGTCCGCCGCACCAGCGACTATGTGGCCCAGATGGTGGAGTTGGCCGGCGGCGTCTACATCTTCGACGACCTCGAGGGGGAGACGTCGGCCCAGTCCACCATCAAACTGCCGCTGGAGACGTTTTACGCCCGGGCCAAAGACGCCGACGTCCTCATCTACAACAGCACCATCGAGGGCGTGATGGAGACCCGTGACCAGCTCATCGAAAAATGCCCGATGCTGGCAGATTTCAAGGCCGTCCAGTCCGGCGACTGCTGGTGTACGGCCCAGAGCCTCTTCCAGCAGAGTATGGAGCTGGCCGACCTCATCTCGGATATGAACCTCGTCTTCACCGAGGGCTCGCCCGACCCGGCGTCCCTCCGTTTCTTACAGCGCATCGTATAAAAGGAGCTTTGTCATGACCACCACCCGCCGCCTCAGCCTCGCGTACCTCGCCCTCACGGCGGGGGTCGCGGTGCTGTTTGCACTCAACCTGTTCTGGGGCAGTGTGTCCCTGACGCCCGGCGCGGTGGCAGCGGCTCTGCTGGGCCGGGGCGAAGATGCGCTGGCCGTGGGCATCGTGCTCCAGCTCCGTCTGCCCCGGGCGGTCATGGTCGTGCTGCTGGGCGCGGCCCTCTCGGCGGCGGGCTACCTCCTGCAGACCTTCTTCGCCAACCCCATCGCCGGCCCCTTCGTCATGGGCGTGTCCAGCGGCGCAAAGCTGGCGGTGGCCCTGACGATGGTAGTGTTTTTACAGCAGGGGCTGCTCACCGGCTCGGCCACCCTCATCATCGCCGCCTTTGCAGGCTCGATGGCGGCTATGGCCTTCGTGCTGGTGGTGGCCCGGCGGGTGCCGCGGATGAGCATCCTCGTCATCTGCGGCATCATGATCGGTTATATCTGTTCGGCTGTCACCGACATCGTGGTGACTTTCGCGCAGGACTCCAACATCGTCAATCTCCACAACTGGTCGATGGGCAGCTTTTCCGGCATGACCTGGGCCAACGTGGGTGCAGCGGCCTGCGTGGTGCTGCCCGCGCTGGCGGCGGCGTTCCTGCTCTCGAAGCCCATGGCGGCCTACCAGATGGGTGAGAGCTACGCCAGGAGCGTCGGCGTGCCGGTGCGGGCCTTCTCAACGGCCCTCGTGCTGCTGTCCAGCCTGCTTTCCGCCTGCGTGACGGCCTTTGCAGGCCCCATCTCCTTTGTGGGCATCGCGGTGCCGCATCTGGTCAAGAACCTGCTGGGCAGCGCAAAGCCCCTTTATGTCCTGCCGGGCTGCTGTCTGGGCGGGGCAGCGTTCTGTCTGCTCTGCGACCTCATCGCCCGCAGCCTGTTCGCGCCCACTGAGCTGTCCATCAGCTCGGTGACGGCGGTTTTCGGTGCGCCGGTGGTCATCTGGCTGCTGGTGCGCCGCCAGACACAGGAGGGCCGGGAATGAGCGATCCGAAATTCTACTGCTGCGCCGAGGATCTTGCCATCGGCTACGGCAAAACGCCCCTGATGGAGCACATCGGCCTCGGCGTCGGGAAGGGGACCATCCTCACCCTCATCGGCCCCAACGGCGCGGGCAAATCCACCCTGCTCAAGACGCTGGCAGCGCAGCTGGCCCCCCAGGGGGGTGCTGTCCTGCTGGACGGCAAAAATCTCGCGGACTGCTCCGGCCCGGAGCGCGCCCGCAAAATGGCTTTGATGGTGCCTCACACCCGCCGCACCGAGCTGACCACCTGCTTCGAGATGGCGTCCGCCGGGCGCTACCCCTACACAGGGCGGCTGGGTGTCCTCTCGGCGGAAGATAAGCGCCAGGTCCATGCCGCGCTGGCCCTCGTGGGGGCCGAGGCGCTGGCGGGCCGGGACTTCAACCGCATCAGCGACGGTCAGCGCCAGCGCGTCCTGCTGGCCCGGGCCATCTGCCAGCAGCCGGAGCTGATATTATTGGACGAGCCTACGTCTTTCCTTGACATCAAGGGCAAGGCCGAATTGCTGGCCATCCTGAAAAGCCTCGCCCGGGACAAGAAGATGGCTGTCATCCTGAGCCTCCACGAGCTGGAGCTGGCGCAGAAAGTTTCCGATAAGGTCGTCTGCGTCTCGGCGGCGGGCGTCTCGGACGTCATGACGCCGGAAAAGGCCTTTGCCCGGGAAAACATCTGCAAAATTTATGCTCTGACCGATGAGCAGTACGCATTCCTCTACGGCGAAGAAAAAGCGCCGGAGGAAAAGCGCTCGCTCTTTGAGCACTACGTCCGCAGCGGCCAGAAGCTCCTGCGCTGCGGCTATACCACCGGCACCTGTGCGGCGCTGGGCGCGGCGGGCGCGGCACGGCTGCTGCTCACCGGCCGCACCCCCGAGACGGTGGCCCTCCGCACCCCGAAGGGCATCGTGGTGGAGGTAGAGCCTATCTTCTGCCGCCTGTCCGGCGAGGGGGCCGAGTGCGCCATCCGGAAGGACGGCGGCGACGATGTGGATGTGACCACCGGTCTGCCGGTCATCGCCGGTGTCGCCCTCCGGCCCGAGCTGTCCGGCGAGGTGCGCATCCACGGCGGTGAGGGCGTGGGCCGGGTAACAAAGCCCGGTCTCGACCAGCCCGTGGGCGAAGCTGCCATCAACCACGTTCCCCGGGCCATGATAAAGGAAGCGCTGGAAAAAGAGGCTGAATCTGCCGGGTACGCGGGCGGCTTTGACGTCACCATCTCCATCGAGGGCGGGGCTGAGACGGCGAAGCGCACCTTCAACCCCCACATGGGCGTGGAAGGGGGCCTCAGCGTCCTCGGCACCAGCGGCATCGTCGAGCCCATGAGCCAGCAGGCCATCCTCGACACCATCCAGCTGGAAATGGGGCAGGCGGCGCTTCGGGCCGGAAGCCCCCGGCGGCTCATCCTCGCCCCGGGCAACTACGGCCTCGACTATCTCCACGAGAAGATGCCCGCCCTAAAGAATATCCCGGTGGTCAAGACCTCGAACTTCATCGGGGATACGATGGATATGGCGGCGGCATCCCACTTCGAAGAGGTGGTGCTGGTGGGCCACATCGGCAAGCTGGTCAAACTGGCGGGCGGCGTCATGAACACCCACTCCCGCACAGCCGACTGCCGCACCGAGCTGCTCTGCGCCCACGCTGCCCTCTGCGGCGCGTCCCGGGACGTCTGCGCAGCCCTGATGAACGCGGCCACCACCGACGCCTGCATGGAGATCTTAGACGGAGCAGAGATGAGAGAGCCGGTGCTGTCCAGCCTGCTGGACGCCATCCAGCTCCACCTCGACCGCCGCGCCGCCGGGGCGTTCCGGGTGGGCGCGGTGCTCTTCTCGAATCAATACGGCCCGCTGGGCCAGACCAGAACTGCAAAGGAGCTGCTGGACGAATGGAAAAACGGATAGGCACTTTTTACGGCGTCAGCGTCGGCCCGGGCGACCCCGAGCTCATGACCCTGCAGGCTGTCCGCTGCCTCGAAAACTGCCCGGTCATCGCCGCGCCCCAGACCCCGAAGGGCGGGATGCTGGCGCTGGACATCGCAAAAGGTGCGGTGGAGCTGAGCGGCAAGACCATCCTGCCGCTGCGCTTCGCCATGAGCCTTGACCCGGCGGTGCAAAAAGCCGCCCACATCGAGGCGGCCCGGGCCGTGAAAGAATATCTCGACGCCGGGCAGGATGTCGCCATGCTCAACCTCGGCGACGTGTCCGTCTACGCCACCTTCGGCTACCTGCAGGAGATCCTGGAGGCCGAGGGCTGCAAGACCGTGATGCTCCCCGGCGTGACGAGCTTCTGTGCCGCTGCGGCCCGGCTGGGCCAGTCCCTGACGGGCGGCATGGAGCAGCCGCTGACCATCGCCCCGGGACGCTGCGCCGCTGAGGTGCTGGCCGCACCGGGCGCGAAAGTGCTGATGAAATCGGGCAGTCAGCTGCCCGAGACGCTGGCCGCGCTGGCCGACGCCGGGCTTCTGAGCCGGAGCGCGATGGTCTGTAACTGCGGCCTGCCGAACGAGGAGGTCTGGCCCGACCTGACCGATTACGACCCGGCCCGGTCGGCGGGCTATTTCGCAACGATTTTGGTGAAGGAGGGGTAAGATATGGTCCATTTTGTAGGAGCCGGGCCGGGTGCGCCCGACCTCATCACCCGGCGGGGCGCGGCCCTGCTGGCCGATGCCGACTGCATCATCTACGCGGGCAGTCTCGTCAACCCGGCCCTGCTGGGGCTGGCGAAGCCCGGCTGTGCCATCTATAACAGCGCGGAAATGACGCTGGAACAGGTGCTGGACACCATCCGTGCCAACGAAAAGGCCGGAGGCACCACGGTCCGCCTCCACACCGGCGACCCCTGCCTCTATGGGGCCATCCGGGAGCAGATGGACGCGCTGGATGCTGACGGCATCCCTTATGACGACACCCCGGGCGTGTCCAGCTTCTGCGGCGCGGCGGCGGCGCTCTGTGCCGAGTACACCCTGCCCAACGTGAGCCAGACCGTCATCATCACCCGGATGGAGGGCCGCACTCCTGTTCCTGAGACCGAACAGCTGGCAAAGCTGGCCGCTCACGGGGCTACCATGGTCATCTTCCTCTCCATCGGGCTGGTGGACAAAGTCCAGCAGGCCCTTCTCGAGAGCGGCGGCTACCGCCCCGATACCCCTGCCGCTGTGGTCTATAAGGCCACCTGGCCCGAGCAGAAGGTGGTGCGCTGCACCGTCTCCACACTGGCCGCAGAGACCCGCCGCAATGGCATCACCAAGACCGCCCTCATCGTCGTAGGCGACTTTCTGGGCGAAAACTACGAGCGCAGCAAGCTCTATGACCCCGCCTTTACCACCGAGTTCCGGCAGGGGACGGAGGCCGGGCAGTGAGCCGGGCATATCTGGCCTTCACCGCAAAGGGCGAAGCGCTGGCCCATCGGCTGGCGGAAGCTTTGCCCGGCAGCGTGAGCCGCTGCGGCGGAGACGTGACCCTGAAAGGCTGGACGGCGGAGCATTTTGCACAGGACGAGGCCCTGATTTTTGTAGGAGCTGTGGGCATCGCGGTGCGGGCCATCGCGCCCCACTGCAGGAGCAAGGCCGCCGACCCGGCGGTGGTGGTCGTGGACGAGGGCGGGAACTTCGCCGTGCCGCTCCTGTCGGGCCATCTGGGCGGTGCCAACGCGCTGGCCCGGGCGCTGGCGGGCATCTGCGGCGCGGTGCCGGTCATCACGACGGCCACCGACGTCAACGGCCTCTTCGCCGTGGACCTCTGGGCCAAGGCCCAGAACTGCGCTGTCCTTGAGCCGGAGCGCATCAAGCGGGTCAGCGGCGCCCTGCTGGCCGGGCAGACTGTCCGGTACTGGTCGCCGTGGCCGGTGGCGGGGGAGCCCCCCGCCGGAGTGAAAAAGGCTGACCCACCCGAAGCCGCCGACTTCGCCCTGACCCTCACGCCGCAAGGCAAGGCGCTCCACCTCGTCCCCCGCATCGGGGTGCTGGGGGTGGGGTGCCGCCGCGGCACGACGGCGCAGCAGCTGGAAGAAGCCTTTGCAGCGTTCTGTGCCGCGTCCGGTCTCAGCCCGGCGGCGGTCTGCGCAGCCGCCAGCATCGACCTGAAAAAAGATGAGCCGGGGCTTGCAGCGTTCTGCAAAGCCCACGGCTGGCCCATCACGTTCTATCCGGCCGACGAACTGCGGGCCGTGCCGGGACAGTTCACCCCGTCGGCCTTTGTGGCAAGTGTCACCGGCGTGGACAACGTCTGTGAACGCTCGGCGGTAAAAGCCTCGGGCGGGACGCTCCTTCTGCCCAAAACGGCAGGCGGCGGCGTGACGCTGGCGCTGGCCGTCCGCCCCTTTGCACCCGATTGGAGGACAGAGCAATGAGTGAGAGTAAAAAGACCGTGTTCGTCGTGGGGCTTGGCCCCGGCGGCGGACAGTTTCTGACCGTGCAGGCGCAGAGCGCCTTGCAGCAGGCCGAGGTGTTGTGCGGCTATACGGTCTACATCGACCTTGTGCGCCCCCTCTACCCGGAAAAAGAGTGCTACACCACCGGCATGACCCGGGAGATCGACCGCTGCCGCTGGGCGCTGGATACCGCCCGGGCGGGCCGGAACGTGGCGCTGGTCTGCTCCGGTGACGCCGGGGTCTACGGCATGGCCAGCCCGCTGCTGGAGCTGGCCGAAGAGTACCCGGACGTCAACGTGGAGGTCGTCCCCGGCCTGACCGCCGCCCTCAGCGGCGGGGCGGTGCTGGGTGCGCCGCTGGCCCACGATTTCTGCGTCATCTCGCTGTCGGACCGTCTCACGCCGTGGGAGGTCATCGAAAAGCGGCTGGCCTGCGCCGCTCAGGGCGATTTCGCACTGGCGCTGTACAATCCCTCCTCCAAGGGCCGCCCGGATTATCTGCGCCGGGCTGTGGACATCCTGCTGGCGAACGGCAAAGCCCCGGACACCCTCTGCGGTTCTGTGCGGAACATCGGCCGGGAAGGGCAGGAAAAACACATCCTGACCCTCAGTCAGCTCCGGGATACCGAGGTGGATATGTTCACCACCGTCTTTGTGGGCAACGCCGCCACCCGCGCGCTGAGCGGGCGGATGGTCACGCCGCGGGGGTACCGCCGATGAACGTCGTCGTTTTCAGCGGCACCACCGAAGGGCGGGAGCTTTCCCGCCAGCTGGCGGCGCTGGACATCGAAGTCACCGTCAGCGTGGCCACCCCGCTGGGACAGGAAGAACAGGGGAGCGCCCCCGGCGTCACCGTCCGGTGCGGGCGGCTCCTGCCCGATGAGATGGCCGCGCTCTTGGGGGATGCCGCCCTCTGCATCGACGCCACCCACCCTTATGCGGTGGAGGCGACCAAAAACATCAAAGCAGCGGCAGAGAAGGCCGGGGTGGAATACCTCCGCCTGCTGCGCCCGGCCAGTCCGCTGCCGGAAAACTGTCTCGTCTTTGAGAGCGCAAAGCAGGCGGCAGAAGCGCTGGCTGCAGAAGAGGGGAATCTTCTGCTGGCCACCGGGGCCAAAGAGCTGGCGCAGTTTGCGGCCATCCCGCCTGAGCGGCTCTACCCCCGCGTCCTGCCCACGCTGGAAAGCATCGCGGCCTGCGAGGCGGCGAACATCCCCCACCGCAACATCATCGCCATGCAGGGACCCTTCAGCTTTGCCCTCAATCAGGCCATGATGGAGCAGTTCCATATCCGCTGGCTCGTCACAAAGGACGGCGGCGCAGCCGGAGGCTTCGACGAAAAAGCCGCCGCCGCCTCTGCCGCCGGGGCGCAGCTGGTGGTCATCCGCCGCCCGCCCGAGCAGGGCGAGACGGCTTCCGAGGTGCTGAAACGCTGCAAGGAGATGATAAGATGAACGTGACACTCATCGGCATGGGCTCCGGCCAGCCGGAGAACCTGACCCTTCAGGGCCTGGCCGCACTGCGGCAGGCCGACCTCATCCTGGGCGCACGGCGTCTGCTGGCAGTTCTGCCTGCCGGCTGCACCGAGAACCGTGCCGCCGCCTACCGCCCCGACGAGGTGGCAGAGCTGCTGCAGACTTCCGGCGCGGAGAATGCCGTGCTGGTCTACAGCGGCGACACCGGTTTTTACTCCGGCGCATCCTCCATGATGGAAAAGCTGGAGGCCCTCGGCGTCCGCGCCCGGGTGCTGCCCGGCCTTTCCAGCATCCAGCTGCTGGCGGCGGCGCTGGGCCGTCCGTGGCAGGGGTGGAACCTTGTTTCGGCCCATGGCCGCACCTGTGACCCGGTGGCCGAGTGTATGCAGGGCAGACCCACCTTCTTCCTCACCGGCGGCAGCGAAGACCCCGCAACCCTCTGCGCCCAGCTGGAGGCAGAGGGCTTCGGGGACGTGCAGGCCGTCGTGGGCCAGTGCCTCGGCACGCCGGAAGAAAAGCTCTTCCGCGGCAGCGTCAAAGAGCTGGCCGCAGGCCGCTTCAACAGCCTGAGCGTCCTTCTCGTGGAGGCGGTGGAGGGACTGCCCCGCCGCGCCCCGGGCCTGCCGGACGAAGCCTTCGAGCGGGGCGACGTTCCCATGACCAAGCAGGAAGTCCGGGCCGCTGTGCTGGCGAAGCTGGCCGTCCGCCCGGAAGACATCCTGTGGGACGTGGGGGCCGGGACGGGCAGCGTCAGCGTGGAGCTGGCATTGGCCGCGCCCCGGGGCCGGGTGTACGCGGTGGAGTGCAGGCCGGAGGGCTGTGCGCTCATCAAAGCCAACCGCGAAAAATTCAGGACCCGGAACCTCGTCCTCGTGGAGGGGCTTGCCCCCGCCGCCCTTTCGGACCTGCCCGCGCCGGACGCTGTCTTCATCGGCGGCAGCAAGGGCAGCCTTGCCGCCATCGTGGACGCCGCGCTGGATAAGAACCCCGACGCCCGCATCTGTGTGTCGGCCATCGCCCTCGAGACCCTTTCGGCGGCGGTGGCCGCGCTGACGGCCAAAGGCCGGAACGTGCAGGTGAGCCAGATCGCCGTCAGCCGGGCAAAAGCCGTGGGCGGGCTGCACCTCATGATGGCCCAGAACCCCATCTACCTCATCACAGGAGAATGACATGATACAGTTTCTGCTGGCGGCGCCCCGCTCGGGCAGCGGCAAGACCACCATGACCTGCGCCCTGCTCATGGCGCTGAAGCGGCGGGGCTGTGCGCCCTGCGCCTTCAAGAGCGGGCCGGACTACATCGACCCCATGTTCCACCGGGCCGTGCTGGGGGTGGAGAGCCGCAACCTCGACCTCTTTTTCTCTACGCCCGAGACGGTGCGCACCCTCTACGCGAAGGGTGCCGCCGGACACGGTGCGGCGGTGTGCGAGGGGGCCATGGGCTTTTACGACGGCCTCGGGGGCGTGAGCGACAGGGCCAGTGCGTGGCATCTGGCCGACACGCTGGGCCTGCCGGTGCTGCTGGTGGTGGAGCCGAAAGGTCAGAGCCTGACGCTGGCCGCAGAGCTGAACGGGCTGAAAAACTTCCGCACCCCCAGTCACATCGCAGGCATCCTGCTGAACAACTGCACGGCACGGATGCACGCTCTGCTGGCTCCGATGCTGGAAAAAGAGACGGGTCTGCCGGTGCTGGGCTTTCTGCCGAAACTCCCGGAGGCCGTCATCGGTTCCCGCCATCTGGGCCTCTACACGGCGGCGGAAGTGGAAAATTTACAGCAGAAGCTGGCCCTTCTGGCCGACGCGGCGGAGGAGCACATCGACTGGCCCCGCCTGCTGGCCCTCTGCGAAAAGGAGCCGCCCGCCCTGCCGGTGCAGCCGGAGACCCCTCCGGCCCGGGTGCGCATCGCCGTGGCGCAGGACGAGGCGTTCTGCTTTACCTACGCCGAGACGCTGGAGGCCTTCCGGGACGCCGGGGCAGAGGTGGTCTTTTTCAGCCCCCTCCGCGACACGGCTCTGCCGGAAAACATCGGCGGGCTGTATCTGCCCGGCGGCTACCCGGAACTTCACGCAAGAGAATTGAGTGAAAATACCTCGCTTCTGCGCGAGATAAAGCGAAAAATCGAGTCCGGTCTGCCCACAGCGGCCGAGTGCGGGGGCTTCCTCTATCTGGGGCAGAGCCTCACGGACGCCGAGGGGCAGAGCTGGCCGATGGCGGGCGTTCTGCCGGGCGAAGCAAAAGATGCCGGACGTCTCGTCCGCTTCGGCTATGCCGCGCTGAGCGCAGACTCGGACAGTCTGCTCTTCCGCCCCGGAGAAACGCTGCCCATCCACGAATTCCACCACTGGGATTCCACCGCCAACGGCACGGCCCTCGCGGCAAAAAAGCCGGTGGGCGGCGCAGCGTGGCGGTGCGGATTTGTAAACGAGCATTTCTATGCGGGCTTCCCGCATTTGTACTGGGCGGGTACGCCCCTGCCGCAGCGCTTTACCGCCGCGGCTGAAAATTACAGGAGAGACCATGACTGAGACAGAACTCGCCGCCCTTTGTGCGGCCATCACGCCGCCGGACGAAGCCGCCCGGGCGGCGGCGCACGCCCACTGGGCCAGCCTTGCAAAGCCGCTGGGCGGGCTGGGTGGATTGGAAACGACCATCGAGGACGCCGCCGCCCTCACCGGCAGCGCAAAGCTGGATATTTCCCGCCGGGCGGTGCTGGTGCTCTGCGCCGATAACGGTGTGGTGGCCCAGGGCGTCAGCCAGACCGACAGCAGCGTGACCCGCGCCGTGGCTGAGAACCTCGCCGCCCGCCGCACCAGCGTCTGCCGGATGGCACAGACCGCCCGGTGCGAGGTGGTGCCGGTGGATATGGGCATCGCGGGCGAACCGGTCCCGGGCGTCCTCGACTGCCGCATCGCCCCCGGCACAGCGGACTTCACCCTCGGCCCGGCTATGAGCAGGGCTGAGGCTGTGGAGGCCATCGGCAGGGGCATCCGGCTGGTGCAGGAGCAGAAGAAAGCGGGCGTCGGCCTGCTGGCCACCGGTGAGATGGGCATCGGCAACACCACGACGTCCAGCGCCGTGGCCGCTGTGCTGCTGGGCCAGCCCGTCGAAGGGATGACGGGCCGGGGCGCGGGCCTTTCGGACGAGGGTCTTGCCCGGAAGATCGACGCCATCCATCGCGGCATCGCAAAAAATCAGCCCGACTCTGCCGATGCACTGGACGTGCTGGCAAAGCTGGGCGGTTTCGATATTGCCGGGCTCTGCGGCGTCTTCCTCGGCGGTGCGCTGGAAGGTGTGCCGGTGCTGGCCGACGGTTTTATCAGCTGTGTGGCGGCGCTCTGCGCTGTCCGGCTCTGCCCGGCGGCGGCCAAGGCTGTTTTTGCAAGCCACTGCTCCACCGAGCCGGCCGCAAAGCTGGTGCTGGACGCTCTGAACAAAAAAGCCCTTATTACGGCGGGCCTGCATCTGGGCGAAGGCACCGGCGCGGTGGCTGCTATCCCGCTGTGGGACATGGCGCTGGCCGTCTACGATGGCTGTTATTCCTTTGAAGAGGGCGGCATCGAAGCCTACACGCCGCAGGAGGGCGAAGGATGCTGACGCTGGTGCTCGGCGGCGCGGCCAGCGGCAAAAGCGCCTACGCCGAGAGCCTTGTGCTCAAGACCGGCCTGCCCCGCTATTACCTCGCCACTATGCAGGTCTGGGATGCCGAGTGCGCCGCCCGGGTGGAAAAGCACCGGAAAATGCGGGCGCAAAAGCAGTTCGAAACGCTGGAATGCCCGCTCCACCTCGACCGTCTGGCTCTGCCCGGCCGGGGGACCGTCCTGCTGGAAGACCTCGGCAACCTCGTCGCCAACGAGCTTTACAGCCCCGGCGGGGCAGGAAAGCACACCGCCGAGGCCGTTTTGGCCGGGCTGGAACGCCTCGCCGCCGGGTGCGACGAGCTTATCGTCGTATCGAACGAGGTGTTCAGCGGCGGTGCCGACTACGCGGGCGACACCGACCAGTATCTGCTGGCGCTGGCGCAGGTGAACAACGCTTTCGCCGCCCGGGCGGACAACGTCTGCCGGGTGGTCTGCGGCCTGCCGGTGTACTACAAAGGGGGAGAAAAGCTGTGACTGTTTTGCAGACCATCGCGGTGGCCTTTGCGATGTTTTCAGCCCTGCCGGTGCCGCAGTTCGAGTGGAACGAAAAAAATATGCGGTACGCCATGTGCGCCTTCCCTCTCATCGGGCTGGTGTGCGGCGGGCTGTGGTGCCTCTGCGGCGTCCTGCCCCTGCCGGAGCTGGCCCGGGCGGCGGCGTTCTGCCTCGTGCCGGTGGCCGTCACCGGCGGCATCCATCTGGACGGCTATGCCGACACCTGCGATGCCCTTTCCAGCTACGGCGACCGAGAAAAGAAGCTGGAAATATTAAAAGACCCCCACTGCGGTGCCTTTGCGGTCATCCGGCTGTGCAGCTACTTTCTGGCCTATTTTGCCCTGTGCACCTGCGTGCGGTTCACCCCCCGGGCG
>ERZ791852.861-NODE-861-length-20730-cov-6.668779_pt1 | contig 20730 bp, 24 predicted proteins | sample MGYA00510287_ERZ791852 | MGnify/ENA primary metagenome ERZ791852 (study PRJEB30046, sample SAMN00715257) | human gut metagenome | study: EMG produced TPA metagenomics assembly of the A metagenome-wide association study of gut microbiota in type 2... | reverse complement strand
CAAATCTCACAGTATGAGCTTGTGCTTCATAAGGACGATAACTGGAAGATTGTAGAATAAATGTTACAGCAGAATAGTATGGTAATTGTTTATCCAATCTATACTATTCTGCTTACAATTAGATTGACAAAATAAGAATCCCTCTCATATAATCGGCTGCAATGGTATTGAGGAAATACAACCTTAAATGTATAATGGGAAAGTAGCATTGCAGGAATGAGGTAGGCTAATGAATAAAATATTGATTATTGAAGATGATTTAGAAATAAATGCATTATTGGCTGATTTTCTAAAAGAAAAAGGATATGCTGTGCATTGCCAATATGATGGACTTCATGTTCTGGATTTTTTGAATAAAGAAAAAATTGATTTGATTATACTTGATATTATGCTTCCTTATCGGAATGGTGATATTATTTTATCTGATGTACGCAAGAAATTTACGATACCTGTTATTATTATTTCAGCGAAAGAAACTACACAAAATAAAATCGACTTGCTTCGTCTGGGAGCAGACGATTATATCACAAAACCTTTTGATATGGAAGAAGTGCTTGCCAGAATTGAAAGTAATCTGCGAAGAGTACAATTTCAAAATAGCCAGACAGAATGTTTGCAACATAACAATCTGACTTTAGACCTAGAGAAAAATACAGCATTTTTGAATGGAATAGAATTATCCTTAACCGCTAAAGAATTTGGCATTTTAGAATTGTTGATGAAATATCCAGATAAAGTATTTTCAAAATCGAATCTTTTTCAAAGTGTTTGGGATACAGAATATATTGCTGAAGATAATACACTTAATGTTCATATCAGTAATTTACGCAATAAATTAAAAGCGATATGCTCTGATACAGAATTTATTGATACTGTTTGGGGCATTGGCTACCGCCTACATAAAGCTAAGGATTAAACGTTCCTTAGCTTTATTATTTTTTTAACTTTTCTCATTACGATTTAAGAAATTCTTTAAAATTGCCCGTTATACTGGTTTAAGTAAAGGAGGTTTGGGATATGAGTTCAATTATTTTAGAAGCAAAGTCTTTAACCAAAGAATATAAACAAACATTAGCATTAGACCATATAAATTTACAAATAAAAAAAGGAAAAATTTATGGATTTATTGGTCAAAACGGAGCAGGTAAGACTACTTTTTTAAGATTAGTCACAGGGCTTGCGTTTCCAACAAGTGGTACACTTTCTTTATGGGGAAATTCTGGAACAGAAGAATTGCAGAAACAGCGTAAACGAATTGGAAGTATGATTGAAACGCCTGCTCTATTCCCGTCAATGACTGCCTATCAAAATATGGAAGTACAGCGTATTCAACGAGGCATACCAGATAAATCAGTTATTAAAAGGACATTAGATATGGTTGGATTGCAAGATACAGGTAAAAAGAGTGTCCGCAATTTTTCATTAGGTATGCGTCAACGATTGGGGATAGCGATTGCACTTTTAAATACACCAGAACTATTGATTTTAGACGAGCCAATCAATGGTCTTGACCCTGCTGGAATTGTAGAAATCAGAAATTTATTAAAAATTTTGAATAAAGAATATGGTATGACCATTTTGGTTTCAAGCCATATCTTAGAAGAATTGTATCAAACAGCATCAGAATTTATTCTGATTGACCATGGAAAAATTATAGAAGAGATTTCTGATTATGAATTAAATGAACGGTGTAAACGACATATAGCAATTAAAACAACAGATGTTCAGAAAACGGTTCTGGTTTTGGAAGAGAATCTTCATACAGATAACTTTAAACTAATGCCAGATGGCATAATTCGTTTGTATGATTATTTGAATGATTTAGAGACAGTTGCGTCTGCTTTGGCAGAATCGCACATTCTTGTAACAGGACTTTCTGTATCTGGCGATACTTTGGAGGACTATTTTTTGAGCAAAATAGGAGGAACAAAAGATGTCAAATCTCCTAAAAACTGAGTTATATAAGTTGTTTCACAGTTGGTATTTTGGGGGAATTGGAATATTCAATCTCCTTTTAAGTAGCATATTGCTGTTAGATAGTAAAGAACGCTCTTCAAACTTAATTATGGCATCATTATACAATATTCCGTTACTCTATTTTTTGATTATAGTGTTTATAGCATTGTTCATTGGAAGTGATTTTAGTGGAAGAACTTTAAATACTTATATTACTGCCGGACATAAAAGAAGTTCTATATTTAGAGTAAAGTTAATTGTATCTCAAATAGGTTGTATTATCATTCTGGTATTTCCATTATTTGTACATGGAATTATTAGTCAATTTTATATTGGAGAAAAACTTTTTTGGAATGATAGCACATATACTATGGTTTTACTAACTCTGTTTGCCATGATAACACTGTGTGCATTACCGATGTTTTTTGCTTTTATTTTTCGTGATATGGGGAAAACACTGACAGTTTCAATGGTTTTATTTTTTGTTATGATTTTTTTGCTGAACAGTGAATCTGCACAAATAATCAGCAGAATAATACCAATGGGACAACTTAGGTTAATTTCATTGCAAAAGGTCTATTCGACAAACTTTTGCTTGTTTGTAGATTTTTTATGGAATTTTATTTTATATTTCATTGCAGGTAGTGCTTTTTTACATACAGACTTGAAATAACCGGAGGTGTTTTTTATGGATAAATTATTAAAACTGGAAAAATATCAGTTGTTACATAATTCTATTTACTGGTATGGTATGATTGGAATATTTATTTTAGGATTTTTTACAGCAGATACTTATGTTACAGAGGTCATGGGACCGACAGAAGAAATTGCTTCTTCTCTTGCTGATATTTTTAATGGAATGGTGTATGATTCTACGTTTCTTCTTATCATCATGTCGGCTATACTTGCATTGATTTTAGGACAGGAATTTTCTAAGAGAACAATAAACTTAGAGGTCAGTGCTGGACATTCCAGAAAACAAATTTTTACAAGTAAAATAATATCGTATTTAATTGCTTTTAATCTTATGGCTCTTGTCTATCCAGTTTCAGGGTGCATAAGGGAATTTGGACGCTTTGGTGTTGCAGATGTGGGAATGTTTTTTTACAATATTATAAAAGCAATCATTTATTCTTGTCTGCTTAATAGTGCGATATTTCTAATTGCAATACTTATTTGTTGCTATTTACAGGATGTTGTAAAAGCAACTTCGGTTACAGCAATTATTATTTTTGCTCTTAGCTTATATCTTGGCTATGGAATGATGTTGAGATTACCAGTCGGTTTTTTACCTACTTATCAAATCAGAATCGTTGTCAGCATGAAAACCTTTTTTCAACCGATAGCTATTTTAGTAGGATGTATATGGTCTGGTATATTATTATTGCTTTCGTGGATAAAATTTTGTAAATGTGATTTTAAATAGGTGGAGAAAATGTCTAACATAGAATGGATTTTAATTATCATAACAATATTTTTAGTAATACTGCTATTTCGATATATTCAATTAAAAAAACAAATCCGTAATCTTGCGGATCAAGTTAATGAATTGAATTCTGGAAATTCACAGCAGATGTTAGACATTTCGTTGATTGATAAAGATTTAGAAAGACTGGCTGGTATATTGAATCAATATAATATCAGACAACGACAGGCTGTTGCAGGCGTATTACGCAATGAAGAGTATTTAAAAGAATCTGTTGCTAATATATCACATGATTTGCGTACACCTCTTACAGTCATTCTTGGTCATTTACAATTATTGCAAAAAGAAAATTTGGAATCCAGTCAAGCACAGCGTGTAAAAGTGATTTTTAGCAAAGCCGAAAAAATGAAAGAATTGGTAGAAACATTCTATGATCTTTCTATTTTGGAGGAACAGCAGACAGTTCCAGAAAAAGAAAAGTTTAATATATCTAATATGTTAATAAATTTAATTACGGAAAATGCCGTTGCATTAGAAAAGGAGAATATTTTACCCGAAATAAATCTCCCAGATTATTCAATATACGTATATTCTGATAAAAATATGGTAGAACGAATTTTACAAAATCTGTTGACAAATGCAATTAAGTATTCTGTTGGAACGATAAAAATAACACTTATGGAGAAAGAAAATAATAATATTATATTTACCATTGAAAATCCAATGAGCGACAGTTCAGAAATTGATTGCAATCGACTTTTTGACCGTTTTTATACAGGCGATAAATCAAGACATAATGGAAGTACAGGATTGGGACTTGCGGTAGTAAAAACACTTGTTGCCATTCTTGGCGGAAATATTGTTGCAAAAGTACATGCCAATAGCCTTATTATTACTCTTGAATTATAAAGTATTGAAGATATATTCGTATGATAATTCATTGAAGAGTGGACATCAAAATGTAAAGTCAATAGTTTGTAAAGTTCAGTTACAAACTATTGGCTTTTTTCATTACTGTGTAACAAGTAAATTTACGATAAAGAAATAAGGATAGTCGGCTCTTATTTGTTGCCTGCGGAGCAGATCAACAAATAAATGTTGAAGAATCTGTATAGGAAAACAGAGAAAACAAGAAGCAAATCACTTCTTATTCTCTCTGCTGTTCAAGATACCGTCAATCGTACCTTGAATGATTTTTAATTCATTATCAATCAATAAATCAAGTGACGAATCTATCTGACGGCGGGCTGTGTTTTTCTCAACATTCTTCGCTGGATAGAAATACTCGTCAACAGATATATTGAACATTGTAACTAAATCATGGAATAACTGAAAGCTAGGGTGTTTTCCGATATTTTCAATATCTGCGATATGACGTTCTCCGTAAAAGACTTTATCGCCTAAATCATTTCTGGAAAGCCCTGCTTTCTCTCTGGCTTCTCTGATTGCCAGTCCTAAATGACGAAAATCAAAGCTGTGTGTATCTTTCTTTTTTCTCATTTTTAATCACCTAGCATGAGTTTATACTTCATGTTGTGCGATTAGAATGTATTAAAAACTTATATTATATGCATTATAAATTCAAATAAAGTATTACCTAGTTCGGTAAATAAAAAAAACCGTTCTGTGGATAATCTCTTTTATAATGTCCAAAAATATAGGGACGGTTTTGGTATAACCAGAGCTGTCCTTTTTCTATTTTCACAGGATTGCTCTGGTCAAGGAGCAATTTGTGATTCTAAGTAAAACAGGCAGTCTATACCAACAACCGAATTTATTCCGTTTTTTTCTTACTACATCATCAGTCCTTGAATATGAATTAAAAACTCATATATCAGATGTTTTAAAAACAGTCTATTTGTTATTGGTGCAAATAGGCTGTTTTCATATTTACAAAAAACTTTTTCAATCCTGCAACAAATCACACCCTGCCGTACAGATATGGTGCGGAAAGAGGGATACATACTTTTCACTTCATAGCGAAAGGGGGTGTGATTTTGAAACCATCAGACTTCCAAAAGACAATACAGTGTCAGTTTGACTGTAAGCTCAAAAAGGTTGTGAAAGGCATTGTCCGTAACTACCGCAAGGAATTAGCCAGACGACAGGCAAAGGAAGTATCCTTTTGTGAGCTTCCAGAGATTGTTGTTGAGAAATTGATTGTATGGGACGATTACGAAAGTGAATATACAACATTCGATGTGTGCGGTACAGAAATCCGTGTACTTGATGAAGAACTTGCAGAAGCACTGAAACAGTTGCCGGAGCAGAGCCGGAACATTGTATTGATGTTTTTCTTCTTGGATATGAGCGATTCGGAGATAGGCGAAAAGCTGAACATCAACCGAAGTACATCATACAGGCACAGAAGAAATTCACTTGAAGAAATCAGAAAGCAGTTAAAGGAGAAGAAAACAAATGAAGAATAAGCAACACACACTTCCATCATTTTTTCTCATATCATCAGCCGTGGACGGTAACGAAAACGCCATAGAAAAGCTGTTGCTGTTCTATGAAGCCTACATATCAAAATGTTGTTTACGCCCATTTTATGATGAATACGGTAACGTATACATTGTGGTTGATATGGAATTAAAGGGACGTATCAGAGAAGCCCTTTTGAAAATGATATGTGAATTTGAAATAGACGAACATTAAGTAATATTTGAGCGGAGCATGATTTAACAAACTCCCCTCTTTCCTGTTCCGCTTTTTCTTATCATTCTGTATCAGTCCATTTGTAAAAATGAATTGATACAGGCTGACAAGAGCCTAACAGTTCTTTGACAAGTGAATAAAGCAGTCAGATACGTTTGTGCTTGCAGTGAGCCATCAGAGGTTGTACGCCGTGACTTTTCCAATCGGGAGATAGCGATTCATGCAATGATCTGGGAGCGACCGTTGGAAAAGTCGTTCTGCCATGACCTGCAACACAGGATAATGATACACCCGTATGACACGGTTCAGCCCACAGGAATGGGAATGGTTGAGATACCAGCGGAGCTTGCCGAAGCCGTCTGATTGCTTGTAAAACTATCTAACAACGATTTTGCAAGAAAAAATCATCTTAATAGAGCTTTTTTGCTCATCATTTGATATACTGATAGACAAGATATTGAGATTTCCTTATCTGGTCTATGGAAAGGAGGATTATGATTACCGTAACAAAAAAAGACCTCATAGCACTAGGTTATGGAACTTCTTTCTCGGCAGACATCATAAGAAAAGCAAAAAAACTTATGATTGAAAAAGGTTATAGAAGAAACCTACCTGCCATGGTATAAAACACAGGTAAAAGAAAGCACTTATCTTAATCGTGCTACTACCATCAAGAAACATTTTTCCTATTTCTACAAAATGGAAACAGACGAAATCGAACCTATCCATGTTCAAAACTGGCAGTTGAAACTTGCAAAAGATTTTAGCCCTAATTACATTCGTATCGTACAGGGAATGCTTTCTATCGCATTCGACAGAGCTATTGTTCTTGGAATTGCGGAGAAAAATCCCTCTCGTATGATAGGCAATATCAAAAGCAAGAAAATCAAAGTTGATTTCTGGACATTAGAAGAATTTCAAAAGGTTATTTCCTTACTCTGTAAGAAAGACTATTATGAACATTATCTGTTTATATCGTTCTGGTTATTATTTATGACTGGTATGCGAATTGGCGAAGCGTCAGCATTACATTGGTCAGACATAGATTTTGAAACAGGCTTGCTTAGCATTACCAAAACATTATATTACCGAACAATGACGGACTATAAATTCGTTGAGCCGAAAACACAGGCAAGTATCCGTACTATTTATATTGATTCAGATACACTCAATGAGCTAAAGGCTTGGCAAAGTGTTCAGCAACAGGTTCTTCCCGATTGTCCACTTGTACTAAGTTATAACGGAACTCCAACCAGTAAAACAACGCTTCCCAGAGCTTTGGAAAAGTTGTCAAATTTAGCAGGTGTTCATCGTATTAAAATTCATGCCTTGCGACATTCACACGCTTCATTGCTTATCAGCATGGGCGAAAATCCTTTACTTATCAAGGAACGTTTAGGACATGAAAAAATACAGACAACACTCGGCACTTATGGTCATCTGTATCCAAATACGAATCTTGAAGTTGCTAAAAAACTGACTGGAATATTACAAGTACAATCTGCTACTGAAAGCATTGCTAATTATACCAGCAATCAACATACAGCAATCTATCACAGAACAGTTGAAGAAAAATAATGCAATGAAAATGCAATCCTATAAAGGAAAAGCTGTAAAACCCTTGTAAACAAAGGCTTTACAGCTCAGCTTCAACTATTCAAACTCGGCTCTGTCACGCCAAAACTTGACGGAATTAATTAAAATTTTGCTCACAATATGCCTTGTTTTTATTTCTATTACATAATTTCCACTGGCTTTCTGATGAACTGTTGCCAGAATGTTGCCATGGGCTAAGTATATCATATAAAAGCAAAAACGTACAACCCTCGCGTTTTTTCATTTGTATATTCTTGCCCATTTACTTTTTAACAATCCAACGCCCATTTCTATTAGATCCTTCTCTTACAAGCAAGCCTTCTTCCTGTAACTCTTTTATAGCCTTCTGAATCTGTTTTCTTGTAAGTCCTAATACTTCCATAAGCCCTGTCTGTGTCATTGTAGAATTCTCCTCTAACTGGTTCAATATATCCCGTTTTCTTTCGGCTCCTTTTTTCGGCTCCTTTTCAGCTCCTTTTTGGCTCCTTTTCGTTTCTTCTCTCAAAAACCCTTCATGCACAAACAATCTTGATATAAAATAACTATGATCATCATCCGTCTCAAATTCCGGTTTTGGTGAACCGTTTGCCTCAAGTGCATTCAAAATTTTCTTAAATCCAGTGTTTCTACCCTCTGTCAGATGCAACTCTTTTAAGAAATCACCAATTCGACGATTTCTGTATCTACGATTTGACACACGATAATTTTTCAAGCCCTCCTGTGTCACAGAACGGTCTGGCCCCGGAAAACTTACAATCTCTATTCTGTCATGTTCCACACGCACTTCAATCGGCTCTCGAACATCGTATGCACGATGGTATACCGCATTAGATAAAGCTTCTTCAATTGCTGCATATGGATAATTAAAGAAACGATCTGCCTCTGCTCTATCCGGATGTTTAACAATCTTTTCAGTAATAATCGTATTCTTAATAAATTGAAGGGCATCTCTAAGCTGTTGATGAATCGGTCCTTTAAATGTATTTTCGATAATATCATTGCCACCTAACCCATCTGGAAATTGAACAACATCTATCTGTGTGTATGGAAAGAACTTATCCGGCTCCATGCTGAAAAACATAAGTCCAACATTCTTAGGCTTCACATATTCCGGAAGGTTACTAATAATATTCATATCACTGCATACTTCCACAAAGTCCCCGGTTTTCGCTTTTTCATACAGAGAACTCTTAACCTCTTTCAAATAATTCTGAATAATAGTTATGTTTAAATCCGATATTTCCGCTTGGTGATTTACTCTATCATCAAATGGTACTCGATTCGCAAGATTAAACAGGTCTTTTTCTTCATCGTCCGATGGTTCTACCGTATTAGATGCCTTACGAATATAATGGATACGCTCCTTGTTATCTCTTGCCATCGTCTTAGGAGAAGAATATGGTCTATTATCGCCGCCAGGACACCAGATAACAATAAACTGCTTGTCCTGATATGTCTCAACTCCTATTATTGGTGAATAAGCTGGTCTAATTAACTTACACTTAGCATATATACTCTTCTGATATGCATCTAATTTATCTGTCGAAACACCCATTAACGGATATACTGGTCTGCCGTTATTTTCTTCTACACCAATAACAATATAACCGCCACCCCAGTTATCAAGGTCATTAGCAAATGCGCAAATAGTTTTCAAGGAAGCAGCCGCATCCCATGTTTCTTTAAATTCAATTCTTGCCCATTCTACCACTTCACCGGATAATAATGTTTTTATATTTGTCGGTATAGCCATAAGCTTCCTTCCTTTCGGTCAACTATTTCTTCAATTTTTTCATCTTTCCTTTTGTCATTAAAAAATATTCATCTTTTGTTCTTCTTATCATATTTACACGATAAAAAGGATACTAATTTCATTATCTCTGATTTGCTTTTTGTCAATCAATGACAACAAAAAATGCACAAAAGTACATATAAAATCTCGGCAAAAAATGCATGGCAGATAATCAACACCATTATCTGCCACGTAGAAGAAAATATACAATTTTTCATTATTCTAACTCGTCGACAGATAACTTGAACTGAATGTTTTTCTCTGATTTTAACAGATTTATTATTCATATTCCTCAAAAAATGCTCTCGTATTTGTGTCCGTCAAAATTTTTAGATTAAAAATAGACCCGCCACATTCTTCTTGTCTGCCTATCTACATGATGCTAGCACCATGCTAAAAGCATAGACAAGTACAAATAAATTAATATGTAAAGATATTCTCTATTCCTAAATCAGTAATTTTTTTATAACATGGTACAAATTCAAAACACTTAACCGCTATTTCTTCTAATCCCTTATCTACTAGTTCCATATATAATTTATTCCATAAACGATATAGAAACTTCACATCATTAATTGCATATTCTTTTTGGCTATCGCTCAACACACTCCTTGACCAATCCGATAATTGCTCTGACTTATTTATTTCAACATTTAAATATTCTTTTAATAATGGTTTTAACGAATTATTATGTCCTATACCATTTACTATTTTTGACGCAATCTTAGTACATACTATTTTCCCAAAGTCATCCATATTTAAATTTTTCATTAAAAATGATACATCGAAAACAGCATTATGAAAAATTTTAGTTACTTTATCAGAGTATAGAATTTCTTTCAGATTATCATAATCCTGGCGTTTATCAAATTTAATAATTATATTATAGTCTTCACAAAAAAGTTGTATTGTACATAACTTATCATTTAAGTAACTCAAACCTGTAGTTTCAGTATCAACACACACATATCCCATTTCAAAGAAAAAGTTCTTTTCTTTTATCGATAAATCTTTTTCCTTTTCAATTATTTGCATTATTATTGCCCTCCGCTAATTCCACCTTTTCTGCTTCTTTAATAATCGTCTCAATTTCTTCCAAGTAAACATGGTATAATCCTCTTTCTCCATTGTTCTGAAAAATAGTGTAAGGTAAATACACACTTTTTTCCTTTGAATTCTTAGAATTTACAACTATTATTTTGTCATCTATCCTATATAGAGAATTTGTCGGCTGCCCATTAAAATAATATAGTTCCACACTACCATAGTGCTTATTTTTGTAAGTACTACTTTTCTTTTTTGAACATGCTTTCCTTTTTTCTTCTACATCACAGTAAAGAGACTTCCATTTCTCTGTAACTTCGTTAATCAGTTCAGTCAAATGTCCCTCTGCATATCCATAATGCTTTTCTAATGCCGGAACAAAAGGAGACTCTGGATTTAATAAAACAACACGTAAATGACACTCTTTATTCATTACGGTGTTTCTTATAAAATCAAAATTATTTGTAGTCCACGTTCTTGCATAATTATGTACAATATCAATGTTTGATGTTGCTTTTTCAAAGTGTTCTCTGTACCCTATATTAGTTAGAACTGAATCAATTTTTATCAATCCTGTATCATCAATCTCTTTATCAAGACTAACTTTTTGTATTACCAACTCTATCAATGATTTTTTCAAATACATATTATCAATAATAGTATAAATTCCAGATACCAGTAATACCGAACCAACATTACTAACTAGCTGATTACCCAACCACATACACAGAATCCCGATAATTGCACATCCAAGTGCTACAATAATGTGTCTTAAAGAAAATTTATTATCGTCTCTCATTCTATTCTCCTTGATTTTGAAAGAAGCTAGGGCAGGCATTACTTACCCCTATGCTTCTCTTTCCTTTTCTGCTGTTTCAGTTCGAACTGCCGCTGTTTCTCTGCTTCCCGTTTTTCCCGGCTTACAGCCTTACGTTCAGTTTTCAACTGCTCCTACTGTAATTTCAAAGCCTGTTACGATTTCGTGCCTATCCCGGTATTCTGTACCTGTTTCGGATTGCGATCAGCCTCTTTTACATCAGTTGCCACAGCCGAACTAAACCGCAGATGATAGTATTTTTTCAGAACAAAGTTATATATCTCGTAGTCTTTCGGTTCCGCACCAAACGTAACCTTGCACACAGACATTTTTCCCTTCGATATGCGTTCAAAAAGGCCTATCCAGAATGGTTCCTCAAAAAATACTGTCAATCTGCCCGATACTTTGTCCATGACCATTCCTCTTTAATGCCTTGCAGCTGTTGCGGTATTCGTCAAATGTTCCTACAAGTAGGACATTTTCCTCATTACTTGTGCAAATTGTATTGAACAAAGAATGAACGACCCAAGGAGGGAGGGTTACTTACACCAAAACGGTACGGCCGGTCTATCTATCGGCTCTATAAGAGATGTTATCCCTTACGTTTGGTTTTTATCTCTGCTCTTTGATTTTAGCATATTACTAGCAATTTTACCACCAAAAATAAAGGACATAACCACCGCCATATCTCCAATTCCTAGCATTCCAACGCTCTCTCAATTTTCTGTCCTTTTAGTAAGTTGGGCACACTTAATCGTCAATACCTTTATAGTTTCTTTCAGCTTTTCCACAAGCAGCACAGCCTTTTTAGCCTCTTGGCTGCAAAAAGGCTACTTGCACTTTGGTGTAGGCGGTCCTCTTATATTCTAGGCAATATGTCGTTAGATGAAAAAATTACGCTTCTTCTTAGCTGATACTACTTTACAGAGAACATCATCCACTGCGTCAGTATATCTGCCTTGTTCGATAAGTTCATTTTTCAGTCGGATAAGTGACTGAATGACTCTGCTCTGTTCATCGGCTGTTAGGTAAACATGGTATTTCTGTTCTCTCTTAACATCAACCTCACACTTTCTTATTTTGGTTTTAATGATATATTAAAATAGAAAACATCTCAAACATGCAAAAAGGCTTCCACCCCAACGGGTAAAAGCCTTAATATAAAAATATTATTTTATCTGCAAACCGTTCGACACTATTTCATCTGTTGCAAATTTCTTTTTCAATGAAGGTGTTGCAAAAGTGTTGCAAAAGGCAACATCTTCTAAATGCATAGCCTGCAAACCCGCATAAAAACGCTGGGTTTACTAAGCATTTTTGCTTATTCAAACTCGGCAAATTCAAAAATATTCTTAAATATATTTGTTTAAGTTTTATGTCTTTTTTGCCGTTATTTTATTTCTGTTACATATATTATTTTGGCTCGCTGATTTTCTGTTGCCAATTTGTTGCCACTTCATTATAACTGGTGCAGATAAGTTTGACAACATTCAATTTGAGAACAGTGCATATTTATCTTTGTTTTACAAGATCATATCCACTCGCATCATTCTCACTTTTATCATACGCATTATTGATATATTTTTCTGGATCATCCATAAATGTTTCTTCTTCAACAAAAGTAATATATGAACCATTTAACCAATCATATGTTTTACATTTATCACAATGCCATTGTTCCGGATTTGAATTAAAATGGTTCTGCGAAATAATGTCGAACACTTTATCTAATTCATATGATACCGTCGAAGAACCATGACAATTTGTTCCACTTTTTTTGAACCACTCATAACTATTATCCACTTTCATAATAACAGCTACAACTCCATTTGTATGTGAAGTTCTATCTTTACGCGTTATATCTTTCAAACAATATTCAATCTCCCAGTCAATCCATTTACTCTCTTTCATGTTGGGTGATAAAATTACAATTGTAACAGAAGTATCATACATCATATCTTTCAAATTCTTTTTAATATTTTCAGTCGATGTATCCGTTAAATCGGGTGATTCACTTGTTTCACCTTTATAGTATGTAGCATCCTCTCCAAGTGCAGTTATGATATCATCACGTAAATCCTGTGCTTCACTCCACTTATATGAAATAAAAGTCTTATGTGCCATATTTCCTTTCCTCCCATTTTATCTTGGACTATATTTTCCATTTTCAAACAATTTAATAAACGAAAGAATGTTAGTTATTAGTTCTGATTTACTAGATTTAGAATTTAATTTTTTAAATGCTTCAATCAATACGTCATCAACATTCGTATAAAAATCTGACATATTTGAGTCCACTTTTTCCCATATTTCTTCCGCCATATATCCCGTACATCCAACAGGCACTATCAAACAATGTCGTTCTAACGCAATCTTGTATTCTGATTCTACACCGTTAGCCAATACAATTTCTCCATCAACTAATTTGTTACCAAATAAGAAGATTGACACACCAGACCTAGAAATCATATCTTCTCTATACTTTTTCCATAAAATCTGCCGAGTATTATTGTCCTCTATTCCTTGTGGAAATGGACGTAAAAGTAATCTATCCTCATTTATACTTTTTCGTTTCATATATATTTCTTGTAATGCGCCAATAATAACAGCACTACCCACACCTAAACCAAAGCCTGAAATTATATTAAAATCCTGCAAAATTAATTCTTTACTTAATGATTCGATAAATTCTAAAGCCTCTTTTTCAGTATACTTGCCATATTCTTGGGCACTACCTGAAATAAAAACATTATTATGATTCAGTCTTTTATCTATTTCATTTAAAATGTCCGTAATTTCTTTATACTCATCAATAAGGAGAGCACGTATATTATAACGTTTAAGATCTTCAATAAAAAATTCATGTTTACGTTGTGCATACTCATACTCGGCTCGATTATTATAATCTTTTTCATTTACTCTACGCATAATTGCATAATGCTGTCTATTATTTTGCTCTCCATAATCAATTCTAACCCGACTTAATATATAATCAATATTTGGATCTGAAAAACTAAATCCAATAAACAAAAATGTTTTTGAAATCAAATCTCCACTTAATGCCGTAATGAATTGTGCATGTTCTCTATAATATTTTTCATAGTCATCTTTTATTAATATCGCTTCATCAGGGTTGTTCTTATCTCCATGCATTTTATATACAACGGCATCCCGGTGTGGTTTTGTAAGAGAAAGTTGTTTATTATTATACTTTATATCTACAATCCTTTGAGCTTCCTCTAATGCTTCTTCAATCAAGGAGTCATAATTTGTTGTCCAATATGTAAAAATCGGTAACCGTGCGATAATACGATGATTTTCATCAATGCCTTTTTCTTTGTTAAACTCATCAAAAATCAAATCATTAATAATGCTTCTATTTCTATTTTTATTATAACAATACTGAGCTAAAGAAACTAAATCATACTCCTTATCAATATCCAACTCCAAATCATCTGCTACATCTTTAAGTAGATTTTTCCAATCAACATATCCCGCACTTTTAGAAAACCCTGCTCCGATGAACATTGCAGCACTATTATTTTTAATTTCTTTTACATACCTATCAATAAATGAAGAGATTTCCTTATTCATATTAATCCTCTTTTCTTTCACTGTTTTTATCCCATATATTACATATCATTTCAAAGTAGTCATTACTTTAAATTTTAAATATATTAAAGAGATTTAATAATTTTATATGAGGGTGTACTATCTTTATGTTCAAATGCAATGCTTATATCTGCACTTGCATATTTCAAAAAATCTTCCCATGTAACAACATACGCATACCCATTATCAATATTACTTTTTAATATTGGAAAAAGGTTATTTTTATCATAATATTTATATGATCCTAATTTATCTGGTAAAACTACAACAAGAAGAGCATTACGATGACTCATTCGGTTATTCCTGGTTGTTTCTTTAACTGAATAACTAATTTCCCACGGAATCCATTGTGAGCGTTGCCATTTACAATTTTCTTTCATATTAGGCGACACCAAAACAATCGTGATTGTGCTATCATAGATTTTTCCTTTTAAATGATTCCAAATTTTATCTTCGCTCCATGCAGAAATATCTTCATCACTATTTTCACCTTTATAAATATCATCATCTTTTAAAACATTATTCCTAATATAATCAACATAATCACACGGCCATGTTGGTTGTGTTACATTAGGCAATTCTTTCACATCATTATCTTTATATTTATACGAAACAAATACTTTTCTTCCCATTCCAGTCATCCTCATTAATATGTAATCAAACTTTATATTATTTTTTCTCCATTCAACCAATTTCTCAAAGTAATATGATTATCACTCTCCTGATCATAAACCCAAAAGTCTTCTTTTACTTCATTTTCTTCTCGCCCATACCTCAAATATGGATATAAACCTAAATACTCTTGACCTGCGAAATCTCCAGCCTCCATTATTGGCAGTATACAGCACCTCTTTTTTCTTTTTCCGTCAAAATATCCTAGCTCCCATGGACACCATTTGGATTGTGCTGTATTTGACGAAGCAACATATGCTAATCCTTGAGATGAATTCATTCGTTTCTTTAATAGTTGTGCCGTCTTTGGCGTTACCTCTGACCGATCCAACTCTTCATCCTCAATCCAGTCCACATAGACTGCATATCCTGCATTTACAAATAAGTCAACCAAAGACAATATATCTTTTTTATCTAATGAACTATGTGATAAAAATACATCATATTGGGATACTCGTCGCTTTTCATTATTTCTTTTAGCTACTTTTTTATTCTGCATTAAAATAGCGTCTTTTGTTTCACTTGTATTTGTAATATTTTTGTTTTTTGCATTAATTGAAAGATATTCTTTGTTTAATATTCTTGTATCAATCTTATAATTCCAAAGATATCCTCTCATAAAATCATCTTGATACTGTTTTGGAACTGTATTTTTTACATCTTCCAATGAAGTTTTATAAATCCACGTCGTATACTGTTTTCCTGTTGGATCAATTTCTTTTCTAAAGCTATGATTTTTCTGCAAATTTCTCACATATTCGGTCACGCTTGGACGTTTATCCTTGCTCTTTTCAAAGAGTTCTTTTAATGGTTTAGGAAATGACTTGTAATTTCCCTCTACTATTCTTAAACGTCCTTGTATTCCTCTGGCCCCTGCTTTTCTATTATCTTCTATGTATACTTTTATAACTTCTTTTTCTTTACACAAAAATCCTAACGTTTCATAATATTCTCGCACATTAGCAAAAACAAGTCTTTTTCCCCAATCAAGTTTCTCCATCATCTTCTCCTATTTTTATACATAATATTTCTCAATACAATTTAACAGTCCATCAAAATCCATCTCTTGAATTTCATAAAATTCCTCTGTCCCTAATCCTGTATTCAGTACTGTCTGATACAAATAAAAATCATATATAATTGGAGCTTTATTTTTCCCTATCAAATTATCTCTAATAGTCCCTGTTTTAGAAATCAAACACACATATTGATATGCTCTATCAATATATTGCGTATTATTGTTCGGATGAGCATATGTATAATGTTGTGTAGGTGTCAAGGCAATCAAGTTCTCCAAATAGTCTGCAATTGCAGGATAATCACTTGCCGGAAATATATGATGCATCTGTGTAGCTGGATCCTTGATATGCCTTTCATCATAAACTTCCGTCTTTCCATTTCGATACTGATCATTAAATCTACGCAAATTCTTTTTAGCTCGATTAATACGATACGTTGTCATGCAGTCTTCACTAGGCTTCGGCAATGTTATCTCATACTCAATTCTCGTCATATCTTTCGGTTTCTCAGATAAAATATCTCTCCAATTTCTCTGATTATACATAATCATATCTTGAGTAATAATATCTTTTGATATATGACCTCTTTCCGTTCCACATTTCCGATATTTACAAGCTAATGGATTCAACACTTTAGTAAAAATTCTACCACATTCTGTTGCTCCATTTATCGGCGTATAATTGATTGTAAATTGCGTATATGCATCTTTCAATTCTCTAAAACTGTTTTTATCCTGTAACCTGAAAAAGTATTCAAATATTCTATAAAGTCCACTATCTTTAAGAACTTTTTCAATATATAAACATAAGAAGTTAAAACTATTTCTTTCTCTGAAGCTTATATACTCTAACAATTCTTGATTCACGATAGAATACGTGTATCCTCTTCCACTTTTTTCACCGTGAATTACGCCTGCCGCATCCAGTAACTTTATTGGCTGTCCAAAATACTTATCATATTCATTTGATGCTTTCTGAGTAGGATTTGGTTTGCTAAAAATTTGTTGAACATTTTCCACCGTATAGTCACTATACCAGATATCATTTACTGTAAATCTCTTATCCTCTCTATTACTGGTATATTCCACAATACAATCAGATACTAGGCATACTACATCCATTGTACATTTTTGATCTATCCAACGCCCATTATGTGTTTTCCTGATATCATAATCATGTTCATCTAAAAATTTTTGTATTGTTGTATTATCCATTACAACACTCCTTTAGTACTCCATAAAAAAATACACTTGTTGCATCCACGTTTAATGAACGTGTTTGATAGTTTCTTGCGATTTGATAAAACTTTCTGTATTCTGCAGAAGAGAAATATTCCATTTGTCTTTCTGATAATGCCATCTTTTCTTTAGGAATCAATACTGCAACCGAACCATTTACTACTACATTTCCAGAATTACGCATTACCCTTGGTTTATATGTCATATTCGGAGTTAAATAAACATTCTGATTTCCCACAAATTTATAAGCACTCAAATTTTCTACAGTGTCTTTCTTTATATAAGAGTCATATCCCGGAATATCAATTATTTCCTTTCCATCATCACTTATATTTCTTGATTTAATAACTCTTAAACAATCTTTGCCTTTATCCTGAGTTGTATTGGAATTGGTAATCTGTCTATCCCTGAATACTGTAAACTTATCAAAATCAAGTCTTTGAGAAATACCATCAAAAAAATCATTTCTATAAATAATCCAGTATGGATATTCCTTATCTGTAATATACTTCTGCTTTTGAACCACGGTTTTCTTCAAAGTCAATGATTCCACTTTAGTTTCATTTGGCTTTTCGTTTGTATCAACAAATAGGCAAATTGTTTCTACCAATACTCCCTTGAAACCATTTTCCCCATAGTCCTGTATACAATCAATTTTTTTAGTTGCAAGCAGGTCACGAGTTTTTCTGAATTCCGGGGTATTTAATACCGCTTTTGGCGTTATCATAACAACATAATCTGATAGTGTCATTGCCTTTTCTAGAAAGAACTCAAATGTATTAGTTGTTTCTTTATTAATGTTGTTTTTCAGATACTTTGCGGCATCTTTTGCTTTCAACTTTGAAAATGGAGGGTTCCCAATAACTAAATCATAATGCTTGTTAAAATCATACAACAATGTGTCTGCTTGAATAAAATTCAATTTCATATTAGATGGTATCTTTTGCTTAGCTAACAATAGTCTTAATATTTCCAGGTTACGACCATCAATATCTACCACATCAATATTTACTTCTTTGGTTTCCTCATATTTTTTGAAAATAAAAGGCAAGAAATTCCCTATTCCCACGGATGGTTCCAAAATAGTTATCACATCTTTCTCTATAGATGGCAACTCCTTAAATATTTCATTCAAAATAAACTTGTTCGTATAATATGCAGCATTATTTTCCCTTTTTGAATTTGTTAATTCAGCAATCCTTGCTAATGATGCATTCCCTAAATTGAGAGGATTATTCTGAATAAATTTAATCAAATTCTCTGCATCTTCCAACTTATAATTCTCTATCGTTTTATTTATAATTGCAGTTGTAAAATGCTCTTGTTCCATAAATTTTTTTATATTCTCCGCTATTTGGAAAAATACATTTGTCGGAACTGCTTCTCCAATACTTTGTCTTATCTTTATTTCTTCTTTTTTTAACAAAGCTTTTTTATTCTTTTCTGGAAGTGCATTTAATTCTTCCAGAGAAAAATTTACCCATTTAAATTCATCTGGAATAGTCATAATTTTCATAAGTTCACGAACAGAAAACACTCTATCTTCTTTCGGATGAACTGTATTTTGACTTGCCAGCTGATCATTTCTTGTATGAATACATGGTGCAACTTTATCCCAGTATTGACGTGTATACTTATCGCCGTTTTTCTGAATATTAGGTACAATTTTACCATCTACTATTTTATGTGGACGTTTCAGTTCATCTTGATTATCAAAAGCGCACTCTCCTTCTTTTAAATCATGTATCCAACATCTCATTCTCTCTGGATATGTTCTAAATGCATGGTAAAAATCGCTTGAACAAATCTCTCCCCATTCAAGTTCCGGCATATTGCCGATAATACTTCTAAGACTTTTTTCTTCTACATACGCTGGATACAACTCTATCGGAGATACATATTCTGCCATCTCTCTATTTACACCTATAACAACAGTACGTGTTCTAGATGAATTGGAACCATAATTTTTAAAATTCAATATTCTACTAGCGATAATATACTTTTCGCCTAATTCTTCATATATAACATCGCCTATTGCCTTTACCGAACCATCTGGCGCTGTACATCCAGTTTTCATAAAAGCAGCCACATTTTCAAAAATAAAAAATCTAGGATTTATTTTTTGAACCAAATGTACCGATTCTACCACTAAGCTATTTCTAATAATCTCATTTTCGGCTTTCTTATGGTTAGCAACTGACATCCCCTGACAAGGCGGAGTTGCAATTAAAACGTCCACTTTATCGTTGCCCATCTTTTCCCATTTTTTTATTTCTGCAAAAATCTTATTTTTTGTTTCTTCTGTCGTTATATCGTCACAGATGTATCCAGAATCGAATTTACATCATTAAACTTTTGAACATTTATTCTTCTTTCAATCAATTCATTTGTTGCTATACATTCGAATCCTGCTTTTTTAAATCCAAAGCAACCAACACCTGCACAACTAAACAAGCTTATATATGTCAATGTTTTATCTTTTAACATCTTGATACACCTCGCTGACCATGATTATTTTTTCTAGCATCTGCAGGCTTTATAGAATCTTGCGGAATAAGCCATGTTTTTCCTTTTTTTATAACTCCATTTATACGATTTTGTTCGCAAAGAACAGCAATTCTCCTTGAAGAAATCCCCCACTCTTTTGACATCTCCATTGTTGTTAAGTAATCCATATTCATCCTCCGTTAGTTCTCCTCATCATTATATTCATTTATCTGAATAATTGCAAGCTTTTTTATCGAACTTATGTTCTTTTCTCGATATTTTCATATTTCATTATTTTTATGATAAAGGGCAGCTAAAAAGCCGCCCTACACGCTACGCATAGACAATCTTTTTTACTACAATCTCCTCCACACAAGCCCGGATGTTATTCATTCTCCTAACCCATGCCATCT
>ERZ791852.859-NODE-859-length-20767-cov-24.694863_pt1 | contig 20767 bp, 14 predicted proteins | sample MGYA00510287_ERZ791852 | MGnify/ENA primary metagenome ERZ791852 (study PRJEB30046, sample SAMN00715257) | human gut metagenome | study: EMG produced TPA metagenomics assembly of the A metagenome-wide association study of gut microbiota in type 2... | reverse complement strand
ATATGCCGATAGTGTGGATAGGCTTTGCAATATTTATGTTGCTTTGCGAAGGCTTTACAACACAGCTTGTATCAATATGGTTTGTTCTCGGCTCAGTTTGTGCCGCAATAACAACTATATTCACAAGCGACATAACAATCCAGTCGGCGGTGTTCCTTGTTGTGTCACTTGTTTCGCTGATTGTTACACGACCGCTTGTAAAACGCTTTAAAAAGCGTAACAAAACAACCGGAACAAATGCAGACCGCCACATCGGTCAAGTCGGATTTATGCTCACAGATTTAACCGATATTGACAAAACAGCACAGGCAAAAGTTGGTGCGGAAACTTGGACGGTAAAGTCCGACAAAGCACCGCTTTTAAAAGGAACAAAAATTAAGGTTCTTGCAATCGAGGGTGTAAAGCTCATTGTAGAACCAATATCAGAATGAGAGGTAAATAATGGCAGCACTTATTATTTTAGGTATCATCCTTTTAATCCTGCTTATAGTAATTGTAAGCAATGTAAAAGTAGTACCGCAGGCACACGCATATGTAATTGAACGCCTCGGAACATATCATGTAACATGGTCAACAGGCTTGCATGTAAAAATTCCGTTCATCGACAAGATTTCAAAGAAAGTTTCACTAAAAGAGCAAGTAATCGACTTCCCTCCGCAGCATGGAGTGAATAAAACGATACCTTCTTGTAAATCTTAAAAAAGTATGGAAATATCGCAGAATTAGAAATAATCAATAACAATTACTTATTTAATATTTTTAACATTTGAGCCATAGGGCTCTTTTTTATGCCTAAAATTCCTGTATACTCATTTTTCGTGTTGCAAGAATGACTGATGAGGACGGTAGAATAGAGAGGGTAGAGATGTTGAAAATATAATAAAAACTTAGGTGCAAATACACTTAAGTTTCAAGTAAGTGCTTGATATTTTGCAAAAATGGTGGTATACTATACTTGAAAGTCAGGGAAAAATACCCGTAAGTTTTAAGTGAGCGGAGGGCTACAATGCAGAACATTATTAAGCGTGACGAATATCTTAACAGAATTATTGACAGAAAAGAAAACGGACTGATTAAGGTCATTACCGGAATCAGAAGATGCGGTAAGAGTTTTCTACTGTTCAATCTGTTTTACGATTATCTGATTGAAAGCGGTGTAAAAGAAGAACAGATCATTACGATTGCCTTGGATGATGATACCTTTGTAAAGTACCGTGATCCCGATGAACTGTCGAAATATATTCGTGGGAAAATCGTGAACTCAGATATGTACTATATTCTCATTGATGAGGTGCAGTACGCAATCACAAAGGATGAACTTAAAAAACCTGAGAACATTAAGCTTTACAATGTACTCAACGGTCTTATGCGGCTTCGCAATGTTGACATTTATGTAACAGGCAGTAATTCAAAAATGCTCACGAAAGATGTACTTACTGCCTTTCGTGGCAGAGGTGATGAGGTTAGAGTTTATCCTATCTCTTTCAAAGAGTACTATTCTTTTGTGGGCGGAGATAAATCCGACGCATATGAGGAATACGCTTTATATGGCGGTATGCCGCTTGTTTTAACAAAAAAGAGCGATGCGGAGAAGATGAACTATTTGCACACTCTTTTCACCGAGGTTTATTTCAAAGATATTGTGGAGCGTTATGATATTGAGTTGCCTGATGTGCTCAGCGAATTAACGGATGATCTTTGTTCTTCTGTCGGTTCGCTTACCAATGCAAGCAAAATATCAAATACCTTGCAGACGGTGAAAAATATTAAGGTTTCAGGTACAACCGTTTCCAACTATCTGAATTATCTAATTGAATCGTTTCTGTTCAGCAATGCGAAACGATACGATGTAAAAGGCAAGAAGTATTTTGAATACCCATCAAAGTATTATTGCGCCGACATCGGACTTCGCAACGCAAGACTTAATTTCAGGCAGCAGGAAGAAACGCACATAATGGAGAATATTATATACAATGAACTTCTGTGTCGAGAGTATTCCGTTGATGTCGGTGTTGTAGAAATCGTGGAAACGAGTGTAGGAAAGAGGTCAAAAAAACAGTGCGAGATAGATTTTGTAGTAAACAAGGGTTCTAAAAAATACTATATTCAATCCGCACTAAATGTTTCGGACCCGTCAAAACTTGAAACCAAACTCAGACCTTTGAAGAACACCAAAGATTTCTTTAAAAAGATTATTATCAGCAAAACTTCAATGAAGTCTTGGACGGACGAGGACGGAATACTTCATCTCGGACTTTATGAGTTCTTGCTGAATGTAAATTCCCTCGAATTGTAAACTAAATAGGCTCAATGTCAATAGTTGCGGAAAGCCGAAAAATAAGAATGTATGAAATTTATAAGCAACAGAAATTGTAAAAGAGCAAGTGATACACAACTAAGAACAAGGCACAGCTTACGGAAAAATCCGTTCAGCTGTGCCTTTGATTGTGTTTGTGAAGTTGTAATGCTGTTTTTATTACGGCTTTGACAAGAAAAGTGTGTAAGCTATTTTTTAACTTACACACTTTATTTTACAAGCTCACTGCAAAACTTTTATATTTGCAATTTCTTTCCGATTCTTAATTTCATCAATTAGATCTCATCTTGCTGATATCAGTATTATTAGGTATTGGAATTTCTCATTATATAATGCATTTCATTAGTCAAGAAATTATATAATTCGATTACTGCGTTATCTCCGAATTTCAAACACAATGTTTGAGGTGAAGGCCATATCATCCTCATTGAATTTCATATTTATTTCGCCGTCATATTTTTTAACTACTCTTTTAATGCTTTTCAGTCCTGTTCCATGTATTGCGTCAGATTTTTTTGATGATGCTATGCGGTTGTTCTTGACGGCTACAATATTCTTGACCGAGTTTGTAAGCTGTATTGACAGATACTTATTTTTGCGGACGAAAGCCAAAAAATCTATAAATCCGTTCTCTGTATTTTGTGCCGCTTCAACTGCGTTTTCAAGAAGATTGTCAAGCAGAGCAGTTATGTCGGGTTCACTCATAAAGCCAAAATCAGCACTTCTGATGTCAATATTCATCTTCACTCCGAACTTGTCACAGAAGGATTTGTACCTGTTAACGATTGAATTGACCATAGGATTGTTGCAGTAATCAACAGATTTATTTATGCTGAAGTCTTCAATAAAATCGTCTATGTACTCTGTAACAGACTTGTCTTTGGCAATGCTCTTAATGGCGTTTAAATGCCGTTTTATGTCGTGCATAACAATTTTTGAGTTTTCATTTTGCTCATTAAGTAAATCATAATACTCAGCTGTAGATTTTTCCTTTTGCCTTTCATATTCCAATTTCATATTGTGTCTTTGAGTTTTCAAAGTAAATTCATATACCCAAAAAACCGCTATATTTGAGAAAAGTAATAGCACCATACTTATTATTAATAAATATATGTATTTTTGTTCTAAATCAAAATTGTGTAGTGCATGTGATACTGCATACAGTAGCAGAATACTTGAGGCAGGTAAAACCAAAAGAGGTATAGAAAGAGAATAACTTTCTGATTTATGTTCTTTTATTGAGAATTTTGATACAAAGTAAATTATCAAAAAATATAACAGTTTACTGATAGTCGCTTGAATAATGAGACTTAAAGAATTATCCATGGAAGTGAAAAAATCCGTACCGAATAATACTGTTGAAACAAACAAGACAATACTTTCTGTGATTGCCATAAATATAAGTAATATGCTACAGTGGAAAATACAGGATTTAACACTTATGAAATAACAAAAATAAAGTAAAAAGAAGTTACACGCAAAAAATGCAATTAAATTAACCAATGTTAAATTCAATAATCGAGATAAATACAATAATACATACACAATAACAACTGAAAATAACAAAAATTTTTTGCTTGATTTTCTTTCAAATTTGTTTTCAAAATAAAACAGTGATATCAGAATTTCTGCAAGAAAAACAAACGCATAGCAAATTGTATATACCATTTTTATACCCCTATGTATGCAAAATATGCCTTTTTAAAGTTTGAATAGTTCCTTTGAGATATAGGTAAGGTTTCACTTTTTAAATCTACATTAATATTAAGCTCAGTCTTATTAAAATCCGAGACATACCTCAGATTAACAAGATAGCTGTAATGCGGTTGTGCAAAATAATCGTAATCCTTTAGTTTTTCTTTCCAATAACTTAATTTTTTATTTGTATAAAACTTCTTCTGACGTGTTATAATAACAGCCTTTCTTTCTTCAATAGTTATATATACTATATCACTTGTGAAAACAGAGTAACACTCGTCATAATATTCAAGAGTTATTATTTGAGTATTGGAATGAAAATAATTAATAGCCGTATTTAGCGCTCTGAAAAAACGGTCTTTGTCAATAGGTTTTGACAGATAGCGAAACACATCCAAATCCATAGCGTCATCAAGATAAGCATCATGCGAGGTTATAATAAAAATAATTATATTAGAGTTTACCTTTTTTAATTGTGCGGACAAAGTCAGACCATTTACCAGAGGCATTTCAATATCAATGAACGCCATATCATAACTGATATTACTATTCAGCAGCTCTACACCATTGTAAAACAAATCAATATCAAAAACTATTCTATGTTTATCTGAAAATGTATTCAGATTGTTTTTTATTTCATCGACAATACATTTATCATCGTCACAAATCAATACTTTCAAAAGAAAAACCTCCTTGAAATAAATTATAACATATATTTCAAAAAAATGTCATTAAATGTTATTGCTTTAGATGCAAAATTTCAAATTTTACCTCAGTAATTTTAAAATCACATCACTTTGAGCAAATTTGACATCATTTTTGCAAGAATTATGTTTTTACTTTTAATATGTGCTAAAATCCCCAAGAAGGTAGGAATAATATTATGAAGAAAACAAAAAAGATTATCAAACAAGATGAGAAATGGAATTAAAAAATGTTGAACTATTACATTAAAGACCAATGCAAATTTCTCAGTATGCTATGTGATTTATCAACCCAAAGTACCGAAGAGCTTAGCTAAGTTTATCCGTAAATTTTGACATAGTTGTATCAATAAACTTTTGTTTAAAGTAAATTATTATTATACAGAGGAGTAAGCTGATGAAAAAATTTTTAAGTATTTTATTGGCAGTCGTATTAATATTTTCTGTTTTAACCTGCGTCGGATGTGAAGCAGACAAAAAAGAGGAGAATACAATTACTTATTATCACTATGAACCGCAAGTATCAACAGTCAGCTCCTTTATATATGATTATAACAAGAAATTTGGTAATACAGATTATAAAATAAATGTTGTTGAGTTTGATGATATGAAAGAAATGGCAAGTCGTCTTTCAACCGAAATAATGGCGGGGAAAGGTCCTGACATTATAACATCAGCTGAATTGGAAATGTTGTCATCATCAACAGAAAAACTGATAAAACAAGGGATATTTGCGAACCTTGATGATATTTTTGACGATGATTTATCTGATGATAAGTTGGATTTATCAGATTATAATTCTAATATTCTCAACGCAGGTGTTTATGAGGGAAAAAGATATTATTTACCTGTTGTTTTTGAACCACAAATATTATTAACATCATCCGTTGAGTTTTCAAAATATTCAGATGATAATGCTGAGAGCAAATTAACATATGACGGTGTGGTAACCCTGAATAACAATATCCTAAAAGATAGAACAAATAATAGATTTTTTTATGACTCAGAAGATTATAAAAGAATTCTCCTTAATTATATTGATGAACATGTAGATCTCTATTCTCAAAAGTGTAATTTTGACAGTGAAAATTTCATGGAATCAATTACTTCGTTAAAAGAGTTTTGTAACAGTAATGAAAATAAGACAGATGAAATTGTGCCTATCTTTTCTGTTTCCGGGCAGTATGAATTATTTGCACTCTATGATGAAATTGCGGCGATTGATAATGACGGAGACAAACCGTTGATTACAAATATGCCAAATCAGGATGGTGCTCCGATAGGAAAGATTATGGATGCAATTTTTATAAACAATAATTCGAATAATAAACAAAAAATACTGAAATTCATTAAGTATGCATTGTCAGAGAAAGTTCAAAGTGACTATTGCGGAGCAAATATCAAAAATTATGAACCCGGTACTTCATGGGGAACCGGGTGGGAGTATCCTGTAAATAATCAATCTTACGATAGTTTATTTAATAAAGCACAAGCGGTAAAATATATTGACAACACCACAAGTGTTTCAGAATCTGATTTTATGTACGCAAAGAACTATATTGATAAAATAAAAGAATATAAGCTTTGCGGATTATATGATTATTATAATACAGAAGTTATAGGCAGTACTGTTGATAAGTTTTTATCCGGTGAATTTAATAAGAATAAATTTCTTAAAGAGCTTAAATCAAGAACTAAAATTTATTTAGATGAATAGTGTTATCCAAAAATTAGGGATATTGCAGGAACAGACCGACAAGGTACAAGTGCATATGGACTAGTAAAGGTAATTGAGCATTTTGGTTTTTAGCAAAAGGTTGTTGAAGCAGATAAAAGCGTGTTAACGCCTAAAATACCTCTGCCTGCTATTGCACATGTAGTGATTGACGATTCCTTGCTTCATTATGTAGTTATAACTAAAATAAAAGACGATACGGTAGTTGTTTCCGATCCTGCAAAGGGTTCATATGTTACTTTCAATTATTAATGAGGTGAATTTAACTCAGTGCATATTAATTTCGCTACTTATCCGTATGAATTAACTGTTTTTTCTTGATTAAGTTTGAGGTGAAATATCAGTTGAGTTTGAGGTGAAATATCAGTTGTATATTAAATTAACATCAATATTTTTATTGCTGGCAATATTATTATGTTTTGCATCCTGTTCAAAGGATAATGAAGACGGTGAAAAATTGAAATATTATACCCCATATCAGAGTACCGATATAACAGAGATTATTGAAAGGTATAATAAGTATTGTAAAAACAACCTCGATGAGTCCTATCAAATAGAAATTGTAGAGTATGATTCGTTAGAAGAAATGTACACAACAATGGCAACGGAAATTATGTCAGGCGATGGACCGGATATTATTTCGTTAGATCAACCATTGCCATTTGAAAAACTTATTGAAAATCACGCATTTGCGGATGTTGACGAGCTTATAAATACATATGGTTCTAATATCGACTTTAATGATTATAACACAAAAGTAATGGAATCGGGAATAGTTAACAGAAAACGGTGTTTTGTGCCTTTTTTCTATTGTCCAAATATATTTATTTCTACTCAAGAAAAATTAAAAGAATATGATTTAAATTTTTCTGATTTTTCCTATAAAGAATTATCTAAACAACTTTCACAAGAAAAAGTTTCCTGTTCGCTTTTTGGAAATGAAAGTGATAACTATAGTCTTTTGTATTCATTTATAGATAGTTATGTAAATTTTGATAATAAAACAACAAACTTTGACACCAATAGCTTTTTGGAAAATATAGATTATATTAAGAAGTTGATAAATAATGATAACACCAACGAGAATGTATATTATAATTTATATAATTCAGAAAACAATGGTTGTATATTGTCTACTCCTAAGTTACTTTTTGGCGGTACAATGGGAGGTGTAAAAACAGCTTATTACAATATTTTTTTGAAAAACAAAACTCCTGCTATTTTGCCAAATTTTAGCTATGAGAACAAAATAACAGCTTATGTTGAGTGCGGAATAGCTATAAATCAAAATTCAGATAAAAAAGATAAGGCATTAAGATTTATTGAATATTGTTTAAGTGAAGATGTTCAAGAATATTGGTGCGGAAGTAGGAGCGATAAGGGATTTTCAGGCACAAATGAAATATCGTTGCCGGTGAATAATAAAGCTTTTGACTATGCTGTTGAAGTTGAAACTGGCGAGGAGTGGGATTACAACGAAGACGGAGAATTTGATGAAGAAGAAAAAGAATTTTCAGAAAATGTGGATTCAATAATTTGGAAAGATTATTTGGGTATAATTGATGATATAAGCGGGTGTACCTTATATAATTATAAAAATTTAAAAACCACCTATTACAACTCGTCAGTAATTGGTGATATAGTTGATAAATATTTAAAAGGAGATTTTTCAAAAGATAAATTTATTCGTCAGCTCACAGCGGCAACTGAAATTTATTTAACAGAATGAAGCTGATAAGGAATCATTAACCTCTAAATTACCTATACTTGCAATTGCACATGTAGTGTTTGACGATTCCTTATTGCATTATGTAGTTATAACTAAAGTTAAGGGTGATACTGTAGTAGTTTCCGACCCTGCAAAGGGTTTATATGTTACTTTCAATTATTAATGAAGTGAATTTAACTCAGTGCATATTAATTTCGCTACTTATCCGTATGAATTAACAAGTAGAGCGTTATTGTTGATTTAAATAATAAAAATTCAGATAGACTACAGATTAATGATTTAGAATTATGCTAAGACATATAAAAAATCACAAGGTGAATCATTATGAAAAAAGTGTTTTCAAATAGTATAATTTTAGCAATTTTATGTGCTATGTTATTGAGTCTTACTTCTTGTGATGAATACAAAATCAAAAGTAACGAAAAGTTAAAATATTATACCATAAACAATGAAGATTCGGTTTGTGTAGAATTGATACAAAAATATAATAATTATTGTCTTAAAAACCTTGATGAGTCCTATCAAATTGAAATTGTGGAATTTGATTCGGAAGATACTATGCTTACAAAAATATCAACGGAGATAATGGCGGGGAAAGGACCCGACATAATTTCATTGAATCAAAAATTACCTTTTGAAAAGCTGATTGATAACGGTTCATTTGCGGATATAGATGAGCTTGCGGAATTATACAAATCCGATATAGATTTTGATGACTATAATTCAACAATAATGGATTGCGGAATTTACAATGGAAAGCGATATATTATACCTATAGCTTATTGCCCCAATATACTTATAACAACTCAGGAAATATTAGATAAATATAATCTGGAAAATACTAACTTTTCATTTAAAGAGTTAGAGATACGGTTATCTGACAAAGACCATAGTTATGCGCTTTTTGGAAATAAAGATGAAACATATAAGTTCTTCCTTTCCTATGTTAATGAATATGTGGATTTTTATAATAAAACTACAAAATTTTCAAGCGATGAATTTACCGAGAGCTTAGATTATATTGGAAAAATGATTAGAAATGATAATTCAAGAAAAGAAGGAACTACATGGGATATAACAGGTAATTATTTGTTTCGTACTTCACAATTATCTTTCGACGGTTCTATGATGAGTACGCTAAATTCTTATTTTTATATTTATAATAATAACAGCACGCCGGTTATTATTCCAAACTACAATAAAAAGGCGAATGCAGTATCAGCATTTGTTCAATGTGGTATTGCATTGAATAATAATTCAAATAACAAAGAAAAAGCATTGGCTTTTATTCAATATGTTTTAAGTTATGATATTCAAAAATTATGGAGTGAAAGCAGCTCATCACCATCAATAGTGGTAAGGGCACTGCCTGTAAATAAAGCTGCTTTTGAATATGTAATTGACCATACGTCAAAATGTGTATATGATATTAATGATGATGGAGAGTATGAGAAATCTGAGGAAGAATATTCAGATAAAATAAAAACTAAGTTTTTTAATGAATATTTAGATATGATTAACAGTATAAGCAGTTGTACTTTATATGATTATCTGGAATTTGAAAATACTTATTACAACTCCTCGGTTATCGGAGATATTGTGAACGATTACTTAAACGGGGATATTTCAAAGGAAAAGTTTATACGTCAGCTCTCGGCGGCAACGGAAATTTATTTAACGGAATAGACTAAGGATAAAATATAATTATGTTCACACGCTTTTTATTTAAACCGCATGAATCTATTAAAGCCATAATAGCTATACTTTTAAGTGTTATAATAATTACTTCATTTTCAAGTTGTGCAATAAAAAATAACAGCGAACAAAATCATCTTGTTTATTACACATTAAATGATGAAGACTCTCTTTCTTGGATTATAGAAAAATACAATAAATACTGCATAAACAGTAATAATCCGTCTTTCCAAGTTGAGATAGTTAAATTTGATTCTGAACAAGAAATGTCAACGCAGATATCAACTGAAATTATGGCAGGAAGTGGACCTGATATTATTTCACTTAGTCAAAAATTGCCTTTTGAAAAATTAATTGAAAGCCGTTCATTAATGAATATTTATGATTTGTTAAAAGATGATAATTCTTCAAATGCAATAAATCTTGATGATTATAACGTTAACATACTCAATGCAGGAGTTTATGATAACGGTTTATATATTGTACCGCTGTTTTATGGAGTTGATGTATTGGTATCTACAGAAGAAAGATTGAAAAATTTCGATATCAAAGAAAATAACGGCTTTTCTTTGACATACAGTAATTTTTCAGATGTATTTGAAAATTATTTTTCAAATGATGAAGGCTATTCATTTGTATCTAATGAGTTGTCGGATTTTTTGTGGTTTGATTATCCAATGCAACTCTTTTGCAGATTTTTAAACAGCTATGTTGATTTTGAAAATAAAGCTGTGTATTTTGATACCGATGAATTTAAAGATAATTTAGATGTAATGATGCAGATGTTGACGATTTCTCAAAAAAACAATACAAATGAATTGTTTGACGGATTGTATATAAATCGGTCATTTCCGTTGATGGCAGGAAGTTATTCTTATTATCAATCTATAAATGAAACACCTGTAGTCTTTCGTGGATTGACAAAAAGCAAAGATGTTAATTCTGCACACATACAGGTTGGATATGCAATTAATAATAATACACAACTAAAGGAGCAAGCACTTGCGTTTATAAAATATACTCTTAGTGATGAAATTCAAGAAATTGGTGCAACAGCATCAGGAAGTTTGAGTTTTCCTGTGAATATGTCTGTTTACGATAATGCTAAGCTTGTTGCCGGCTCAAGAACGGATGATAACAATAAAATTATCGGGATTGACAACGATTTTATGAAAGCATACATTGACATTGCCGATAATATAAACGCTTGCACCTTGTATCGAGATGTGTCACATTCATATTATAATGACAATGTTATCGGTGGGATTGTTGACAATTATATAAATAAGGGTATATCAAAGGATAAGTTTATTCGTCAGCTTTCGGCTGCAACGGAAATTTATTTAACGGAATGAATGAGGGTATATGGAGTGGATTGTGCCGAAAGGTGGGGTGGAGATGAAGAAATCGGTTGTCAGTTTGTTTTTGCTTGTTTTAATCGTGATTATGAATTTTGTGGGGTGTACCGAAAGCGAAAATTTTGGTGATGTGAAAAATAGAATGACCTATTACACAACTAATGACAGTGATGATTTTTGTGATCTGATAAAAATATACAATAATTATTGCCTGCAAAATTATGATAAATCATATCAGATTGCTGTTCTAAAATTTGCTTCGGAAGATGAAATAAACACAAAGTTGTCAACTGAGCTTATGGCCGGAAAAGGTCCCGACATTATTTCAATCAATCAGAAATTACCGCTTGAAAAGCTATTAAACAACGGCACATTTCTTGATGTAAATAAGCTTTGCGATAACAACACACAAGCGGATAAAATAGACTTTAATAATTTTAACAGTGCAATAATGAAGTGCGGAATTTATAACGGAAAACGGTATATTGTACCGCTGTTTTACGGGACTGATGTATTTGTTTCAACACAGGAAAAGTTGAAAAAGTTCAATATTTCCTGTGATAACCATACTGTTTTGACATATAAAAATCTTTCCGAAAAATTTTCTTCGTTCAGTAATGAAAAGGCAAATTTAGGTTTTATAAGCGGTTACAATGACACAAATTCTATGTTTAATTATCCTATGCAATTATTTAACCGATTTATAAATAACTATGTTGATTTTGAAAATAAAGTCACATATTTTGAAAGCGATGATTTCAAAAGTAAACTTGACACAATGTGTAGATTGCTGAATGCTTCAAAAGAAGATTTTCCTGACTTCATATTTGATGACCTTTACATAAACCGTTCATTATCACTAATGGTAAGAAAATATGCGTATTATAAATCGGAGAATGAAACACCTGTGATTTGCAGAGGATTGGTTAAGTCGGATAATGATTATTCCGCATTTGTTCAGGTTGGATTTGGAATAAACAGCAATACACATTTTAAAAAGCAAGCGTATGCTTTTCTTAAATTTGCACTTTCTGAAGATGTTCAAACTAAAATGTGCGGGGCAAAAGGAATTTCATATTCTGCAAACATATCTTTTCCGGTCAACAAAAAGGCATTTGAACAGGCAAAATATAGTGCCTCAAAACAAGCTGATGATGACGGAAAAATTATAGGGATTGATAACGACTTTATGAAAGCATACATTGACATTTCCGATAATGTAAACGCTTGCACTTTGTATCAAGATGTGTCACATTCATATTATAATGACAATGTTATCGGTGACATTGTTGACAACTATATAAATAAAGGTATTTCAAAAGATAAATTTATTCGTCAGCTTACATCGGCAACGGAAATTTATTTGACTGAGTAGGAATAAATTATGAGAAAATCTAAATTAACAAGAAAACAAAAGGAACATATAGCAGCATACCTGTTTATATTACCGTCTTTTTTAGGCATAGCGGTGTTTTATATTGTGCCGTACATAATTTGTTTTACCAAAAGCCTGTATGTCGGCGATACTTTTGTGGGCATAGAAAATTACATACAGCTTTTTCAAAATAATACATTTTTGCTTGCACTTAAAAACACGGGTATATTTACAGTTACGGCGATACCGTTGTTAATGGTGATTTCGTTTTTGATAGCGTTGTTTCTTAATTCTTTTAATAAAATATCTTCCTTTTTCAGAAGTGCATTGCTTATTCCTGTTGTAGTTCCGATTGCATCTCTGATTTGCGTGTGGCAATTAGTTTTTGATGATTACGGTGCAATCAACGGATTACTTAATTCACTTGGATTTAATACTGTTGAATTTTTTAATTCGGAATGGTCTATGGTGATGATCGTTTTTATTTATGTGTGGAAGTACTGCGGATTTTGTGTGATTCTTTTTACGGCAGGTATTGCAAATGTTTCGCAATCTCTCTACGAAAGCGCAAGGCTTGACGGTGCAAAAGCTCATCAGCTTGTGACTAAAATTACTATACCTATGATTGCACCAACTACATTTTTTGTTTTTCTGATGGAGCTTATTTATTCATTTAAAATTTTCCGTGAGGTATTTGCTTTGTTTGGCGATTATCCAAACACCAATGTGTATTTTTTGCAGAATTTCATCAACAACAATTATTACAATCTCAACTATCCAAGATTGTCAGCGGCGTCAATTGTCTTATCGCTGTTTATAATTATTGTGCTGTTTATTTTCTTCTGCTTTGAAAGGAAACACAGCTATTCTTGAGAGGTTTGTTATGAAAGATACGGTTATAAAAATACTAAAATATATTTTGCTGATTGCTGTAACTGTGCTGTTTTTGTTTCCTGTCATTTATATGCTTGCTTGTTCATTTATGACAGGTTCACAGGTAAGCGAGATGCTCAATTTTTCTGACGGAAAATATAAAGAACTCAATATGATTCCGAATATGGCAACTTTGGAGCAGTTTTATCAGACTCTTTTCAGAAAACCCGAATATTTGTTGAAGTTCTGGAATTCGGTTATTTGTACTTTTCCGACAGTAATCGGTCAGGTTGCAGTATCATCATTGGCGGCTTTTGCTTTTGCAAAATTGAAATTCCCGTTCAGGGACAAGCTGTTTTTCATATACATAATTTTGCTCATTTTGCCGTTGCAGGTAACTCTTGTGCCTGATTATATGATTCTTGAAAATATGAATTTGCTGAATAATTTTCTTGCGGTAATTTTACCCGGAACTTTTTCTGCATTCGGAATTTGTCTTTTGAGGCAAAGTATAAAATACATTCCCGATTCCGCAATTGAGGCGGCAAGAGTTGACGGTGCGTCATATTTGAAGATATTTACTAATATTATTCTTCCGCAGATTAAGGGCGGACTCATAACACTTGCGTTGCTCTGCTTTATTGATAATTGGAATGTAGTTGAACAACCGCTGATTTATTTTGATAATGAGGGTATGTATCCGCTTTCCGTAACGCTTACTGATGTCGGAAGTTCGGATTACGGCATAATATTTGCCTGCGGAGTTATATTTATGATTCCTGCATTGCTTATTTATCTTTACGGACACAGGGATATTGATTCGCCGTTTGTCGGAACTGATAAGGGATAGGAGAGAGGCTTTTATGAAAAAAGATAAGCTAAAGAGCGTAGTGTTGAAATTTTCAATTGTATTTTTTATTGTGATTGCATTACTTACATATTTTTCAAAAACAATCAATAATATGCTTCTTCCAAAGGTCAAAGTGGTTTCGGTTCAAACAGGTGTAATTGACGATACCGCAGGTTCAAATGATATGAAAACACATTATCTTTTGCCTGTTTCATCGGTGGATGGGGCAGGCAATACGGGAATAGTATTTGTTATAAATAAAACCGAAAACGGTGATGCAACAGTTGAAGAGGTTTCGGTGGATATATGTAACAGTGACGAGTTGTATTGCGAGGTGACATCGGACTCACTTTTTGGCGACAGTCAAGTTGTATATAAAACAACCAAGAGTATAGAAAACGGTTCAAGTGTTTATATTGAGGAGGAAACAGTGTGAGCAAAAGAAAAATTGTTTCGTTTCTGTTACTGTTGTTGCTGACTGTGAGCTTTTTTATTGCGAATATTATAATTATTGAAAATGCAAAAGGGCAATTACCTGATGTTACTCAATTAACTTATGATAAAAATTCCGAAACTGCTCCAAAAACGGTTTCTGAACTTGAAAAGCTGTTTGAACGGATTACTGACAAAGGCATAGCTTTTTGTTCCGAGGGTAAAGAAACAAAAGTTAAGGAAGAAACCGTAACTACGGTACTTGTGAATGAAAACTGGTTTTCGGATTATAAGACCGAAATTAACGGCGAAAATATTTCGTCCCAAAACATAGATAACAGAGATAAGGTTGCAATAATCGGAAGTTCTCTTGCTCTCAAACTGTTTTTTACAACAGATGCAGTCGGCAAAAAGATTTGCATTGACGGAAATCAATATACAATTTGCGGTGTGATATGCGAAAACGAAAGTTTAATAAATAAGTTTTCTGCTGACGACAAACAGAGAGTGTATGTTCCATATACAACATCCGAAAATTATGGTGACAGAACGGTTGATATGATTGTTTACGATAACTCGGTATATACGGGAGCAATTGTTGAGCAAATGGATTTGCCGCAGTATTATTCGGTTAATCTGAATGAGAAAAATCAAACGCTCTCGTCATTTGAACATATTTTATACCTTGCAATATTTATCGGATTTAGCATTATTGCATTGAAGTTGTGGTATAGGTTCAGTAGAAAATTTTTTGAGGAGATAAAAGAAAATCTCAAATTAAACTACTTTCTGAAATCGCTAAAAAATATTCCGCTAAAATATGTTGCACTTGTGCTTGTTTTTGCAGGAATACCTGCCGTGCTTTTGATTGTGTTTAATATTTGTGATTTCAGCATTTTTATCCCCTCAAAATATATACCGAATGATAACATTTTCGACATTTCAAATTACCTGAATGTGCTTGTCGATAATGCACAAACACTAAACTCACAAAGCCTAACAGGAAATCAAATGCTTGTAAATCTGTTCTCTAGAACATTTACAGCGTCACTGTGGCTGACAATAATATTTTTGATTAGTATTATAACCGTGCTTTTAAATTTGACAGAATTAAAACTTCATAAACATAAAAACACCGACAAGCAGTAACTAAACTTGTCGGTGTTTTTGTATTTTTAGTAATGAATTTTATATACTCATTCATTAAGGGTAACTTGACCGTTTTCAGAAACTGAGTATGCGGTACTCCAATTATGAGTTCCCTTTTGAATTTGTGATTTTTCCAAATACTTTACTTTGCGGTCTGTCGTATCTATATACAAATTATGAAGTCCGCCTCGGAAAAAGTCGCAGTCGGGAATAGGAATAGTATCAATAATATTGCCGTTGGTGGACATTACAAAAACTTTGTAATTATCCGATGAAACCTTTTCGTTATCCCAGTTAGTAAGATAGAGGTAGTCGGTGTCTCTTATTATAAGTTGTGAATTTTCGGGGCTGTCTGCAATTTTAACGCTTGAATCACTGTCAATTGTGTAGCAATACAAAGCGTTTGATTCAAGATAATAGATTTTTCCGTTTGCAACAGTGTAATCATCGGGCATGTCCATCAACTTTTTAGTTTTTAAAGTATTGATGTCGAGCTGATTAATATATCCTGCCCAATTTTCATAGTTCTTATCTTCCGAATACGAATTTGAAAAGTATAAATAATCACCTGAACCGATTAAGCTGTGAATGCCTGCCGCAAGTTCGTTGCTTTCAAAAATTTTTTTAACTTCAGTAGGCTTATCAATGTTTATAGCGAGCAGTTGTGCGCTTTTGTCTGTGTTTAACGACCAAAACGCATAACCTTTATGTACAGCAAAAACAGTAATACTGTTCAAATCAGATACACTGATTAATTTTGCAACTTCTTCTCTTGTACTTGCATCTTTGCTTATTTTGTAGAGTGAAACTGATTTTGCATCCTTACTGCTCTTTCCAAGCAAATAGATGCTGTCGTTGTAATATGAAAAACCTTTGTCGTAATAATATTTATCCTGAGGGAAAAATGCGTTACAATCGCTTTCTCCATCGTCAACATTAGTTATATGATCGCAGTCAGGTTTGTTACAAGCTATTACAGTAGTGTTAGCGGCGTTATCATGAAAGTAGAGTGTATTTAGATAGAACATATAATCTCCTGATTCATTTGAAGCGCTCATACCTGCTCGTGATAAATTAAACGGTTGATCATCTACGCCAATCTTAAATGAAGTATCGTTAAGTGTAGTATTTTCCCCTGAATTAGAATTGTTGTTTGAAAAACTGCTATTGTTACTTGAAGCATTATTGCTTGAATTACTGTCAGTACTTTCCGAAGCAGAAGAACCTTGCGAGGGCGTATTAGCCGAGCTGCATGCAACAAATGATATGGATAATAAAAATATCAATATTGATAAAGTAAGTCTTTTCATAGATTACCTCCTTAGTAATGTAGTTTAAACTTTCTTTACTGCTTATACTTATTATACTTTAATATTTTGCTTATTGCAATACAATTTGTTAAAAAAATACAAATGTTTTTTAAAATATATATCACTGTTGGCGGTTTTTGCTTTTTGTAATTCATCTATTTATGTCATAAACATTATAATTATCGAAACTTGTGTATAATTTAACAAAACATAGCAATATGCACAAAATTTACCGCGAAAATTTGTAGTGTAGAATTAGGATATTTATTGCTAAAAAAGATAACATAAGATATAATATAGTTAAAATATAAATATTAACTATATATAAATGCAGTAAGTAAATGGTGTATTTGCGACAAAAATCATATCTGCAAATGTTATACATCATAAAAACAGAAAACAGTTACTTCTAAATTTAATGTGTTTTTTAAGTTAAGTAACCGTTATATACTCAAACTCCTTATAAGACGGAATTGTTTTAAACCAATGAGAATTTTATGCTATGGAAATTAAGAGAGTGCTGATTAACAAAAAAATAATTATATCGTTTTTTGTATTACTTGCAGTTTGCATAGGTTTTTACATAAATGATCAATACAGAAATGCCGAATACAATGGTGTTCAACTCAGTGCGGTTTGTTCGGAAGAAAAAAATCTGATGTCCGAAATCCGTGACTTGCCTGCAGATCAAATTGAAGATAAGATTTCACGACAGTATGAGTATGTCAGTGTGATTGAGCAACTTTTATCTTTTAACGAAAGCCAAAAAGACGATTACGATATGTATGTCGAGGTTTGGCAGGATCAGGAAAAAGAAATTCGCAATCAATATCCTGAAATTGCGTCTGAGTTTGATAAGCATAAGGAGAGCTATAACGCTCAGGAACTGACAAACAAAGATTATGCTCTCAATAATATTGTCAAAAGAGCTGAGTATGTAAACGGATATTCCGATTATATTAAGAGCGTAGAAAGCAAGGCTCAGCAGATGAATTCGATAAGCATTTTCTCTCAGGACAATTCACTTTCTTCTCAAAATATACAATTGACTGCGGAGGCTTATAAACCGCTTGAAAATCTGTCGCTTAAAGTAGGAAGCGATTTTTCCGTTACAACAGTATTGAACTATGACTTGATTCATTACATAATACTTGCACTGAATATAATTGTTGTTCTTGCCTTTGTTGAAGAACGAAAACGAGGCTTTTGGAGCATGGTGTATGCAACACCAAACGGAAGATTTAACCTTGCTGTAAAACGGTGCGGAATACTTGCAATCAGCACAACAATACTTTGTTTCGTTATGTATTTTGCCCTGTTTGTGACTTCTTTTTCAATATACGGCGGAGTATCGGATTTGTTCAGAAATGTACAGTCTATAGAGATGTTTCAAAATTTTGTATTCCCGATGAGCGAAATACAATTTCTGTTTGTATATGTTCTGATAAATGTTCTTGCACAATTAGTGCCCGTGTATATGATGCTGTTCATCGTTGTGATAATGCAAAACACAAATCTTGCATTCGGCGTGTGCGGAATAATATTTGCGGCAGAATTTCTTTTATATACTTTTTTACCGTCACAAAGCAATTGGGCAATTTTAAAGTATATGAATTTGTTTACATTCATCAATCCGACAGAAGCAATTGTAAAGTATTACAACATCAACTCTTTTGTCATACTTGTGAACCTGTTTTCATTGTTAATTATTTCCGCAATAATATTCACGCTCTTGTTTGCAATTTTTTCAATTATCGGTGCAGGCAAGAAATATCCTAATAAAACTCCAGGCAAAATTGAAAGTGTCTTACTGCGATTTTCTTCAAAAATTCGCACAGTATATTGGAAATGCGTTGAAAAACTCGGCGCTACAGGTACTGAGTTGTACAAAATACTCTTCATGCAAAAAGGCATAATAGTTTTGCTTGCTTTTGTTCTTGTGCTGTTTAATTCATTGAATTTAAGAACACTTAATATCAGCGAAAAAGATAGCATAGTTAACGAGTTTTATGAAACTCACAGCGGTGAACTTAATGACGATGTTTACAAATATGTGGCAGATCTTGAAAATGAGATTAATGCTGTTGATGAAGAACTTGCCAATGCGTATGAGGATTACAACAACGGAAAAATTTCCGAAGATAAATATTACAATATCAGCCAAAAATACGATGCGTATGACAGTAAGCGTGAAGCATTGAAAATTATAAATGAAAGAATTTCATATGTTGAAGATGCGAAAAAGAACGGGGAAGATGCTTGGCTTGTAAATCCCACCGGATTTGAATATTTGCTTGGCAGCAGCGGATATGACAGACAACAAAATTTCGCTCTGTTATCGGTTTTCTGCATCATAATTATAATGTCAGGAGTTTTCTCATTTGAAAAAAGACATCTCGTTTCAGATTTGTTAAATTCAACAAGTGGCGGAAGAAAAAAACTGCTCAGAAAGAAAATCCTCTGTGTTTCATTGATTGCGACAATTGTGTGGATTTGTACATCTGTGTTTGAATTTATCGAAGTCTGCTCAAAATATACGCTGTCAGAAATTACGGCACCGGTAAAAAGTCTGGAGTTTTTGAACGGCTTGCCTTTTAATTGCAGCATATTGATGTTTATGATTTTTGTGTACGCAGTGCGGTTGTTGTTGATTTTGGCGATTACATATGTTGTTTGTCTTGTATCGGCAAAAACAAAGTTTGAAGTCAGCATAGTTGTTGCATCTGCTGTTATGATTGTTCCGTCACTTATCTATGTGGCAGGGGTTCAGATTTTTGCATATTTTTCTGCAACTGTTCCTGTAGCATTGATGAAACTTGTTGTGGAATCAAGTGGATTTACATTTCTAATTCCAATAGCTTTAATGCTGATAATGGGATTTGTTGCGGTGAAAATCACGAAATACAGTATGTGCAGAAAAGGCGGTGATTAAATGACTCTTGAAATGAAAAATCTTACGAAAAATTACGGTAATTACTGTGCTCTCGATAGCTTCAGTATTACTCTGACAGATGGCATTTACGGCTTGCTGGGGGCAAACGGTGCGGGTAAAAGCACGCTTATGAGTTTGATTACCGACAATGTTCAGAGAACATCGGGAGACATCCTTTATGACGGCAAAGAAATTTTGAAATTAGGTAAAAAGTTCAGACAAAAGATTGGATTTATGCCACAGCAACAGGGCTATTACGAAAATATGTCCGCACGAGCATTTATACTTTATATGGCATCACTCAAAGGTATTAACAAAAAAGAAGCCAAAATGCAGACTGACAAGCTTTTAAAAACAGTTAATCTTGAAAAAGTCAGCCATAAGAAAATCGGTGAATTTTCGGGAGGTATGAAACAGCGTGTCCTCCTTGCACAGGCTATGCTCGGCAACCCTGAGATTCTTTTGCTTGATGAACCTACCGCCGGACTTGATCCAAAGGAGAGAATCCGTATCCGCAATTTTATAAGTGAAATTGCAGAAGACAAAATCGTACTTATTTCTACCCATGTAGTGTCCGATATTGAGTTTATTGCTAAGGAGATTATACTTC
>ERZ791852.852-NODE-852-length-20896-cov-11.574828_pt1 | contig 20896 bp, 19 predicted proteins | sample MGYA00510287_ERZ791852 | MGnify/ENA primary metagenome ERZ791852 (study PRJEB30046, sample SAMN00715257) | human gut metagenome | study: EMG produced TPA metagenomics assembly of the A metagenome-wide association study of gut microbiota in type 2... | reverse complement strand
AATCGCTTGAAGATGATCGAAAAAGAGGTACAGCGCAGAGCAAGAGTGCTTTTAGTGTAAAAAGGAAATCGCCAAACGCGAGAGATTTTCTCTCATGCATTGGCGATTTTTTGTATATCTGAAGCCGTCACACCGTGCCAGTTCATCGTGCTGAGGGCATTGACATATTCCTGCGAGACTTCCTTGTTGGGAATCCTGAAAATATCATTGTATTCACTATACTCTAATCCATCAGGAAGCACAAGAACGGGTTGATCAAAGCGAAAAGAAAACAGCTTGTGTTGTGCATAGCGTAATTCTCATATAAAGCTCTTGCATGTATACTCCTGCGGGAGTATAATTAGAGCGAGGAGGTGGTTCTGTGGAAAAAACAATTTATCACGGTTCGGATCATATTATTGAAAAGCCAAAGTTCGGCTATGGCAAGCCCTACAATGACTATGGCATCGGTTTTTACTGCACTCAGAACCCCAACATGGCCAAAGAGTGGGGCGTTGGCATCGACCACAATGGCTACGCTAACCGGTATAAAATCGAATGCGACGGTTTGACCATTCTGGATTTGAACGCTCCCGGTTACACGATGCAGCATTGGCTGACGATTCTTTTGGAGAACCGCGAATTCGATACTTCTGCCCCGCTGGCCGCAGAAGCCAAAGAATACCTGATAAACACTTTTCACCTCGACTATAAGTCTGCAGATATCATCATTGGCTACAGGGCAGATGACAGCTATTTTTCCTTTGCATCCGATTTTATCAACGGTGCAATCTCTTACCGCCAGTTGTGCAATGCCATGCGCTTGGGCAAGCTGGGGCAGCAGTTCGTGCTGAAAAGCAAAGCGGCCTTTGAACAGCTGGAATTTCTCGGCTATGAGACCGCAGACTCTAAAGAATGGTATAAGAAAAAGGCCTTCCGTGACCAGACAGCCCGCCGCCAATATTTTGACGTGGAGCGCAACCGCCGTCAGAGGGGAGACCTTTATATTACCACGATTCTCGACGAGGAGATGAAGCCCAATGATCCACGCTTACGATAAAAGCTATCTTTCTGCTGCACAGAAAAATCTTGCCCGGATGTTGGATTATCTTGTCAACGATCTGCATTATCCGTTGGAGACGGCATGGCAGTGGTTTGTGACCAGTGAACTGTCTGCCCGGTTCGAGCAGGGGGATTGTTCTGTGTTGGTGGGCTTGTCCGGTGTAGAACTTGCCCGCGCTGTACTGGAGCAGGCGGGCGAAGTCGTGCCTATGCAGAAACCCTCGTATGCCTACGACCGCAGCCCGGAATACTGGACGGGCTGGGCTCTTGCCTATTACCAGTGGCTGACCAGTTTGCGCTTTGCGGAGATTAAACAGGCAGTGTCTATCACGAAAGTGCGGCTGCTGTATACGCCCTACCACGAGATGGATGTACGGCAGTTTGCAGACAAGATGAACGAGTTGTACCGTGCGGCAAAGCCGGAAACAAACCTGAAAGCCATGCGCACATTGGCCGGATTGAGCCAATCGGAACTGGCAAGACAGGCTGATGTGCCTGTGCGTACCATCCAGCAGTACGAACAGCGACAGAAGGACATCAACAAAGCACAAGCAGAAACGCTGCTTCGCCTTGCGCGTGCGCTGAATTGCAACGTGGAGGATCTGATGGAGAAAGTTCCACCGCTGAATTTTAAATAAGAATGAAGCGATGAGACCTGACACAGATTGTGCAAACAAAAAAGAAAGCTGCCATCCATGAGAGAAAAATTCTCACGGATCAGCAGCTTTTCTCTTTGAAGTTGTTATGCCTTCGTTGTGGTCAGAACTTCATCATTGACCAGCTGATTGGCCTTATCAAAGGCTTCGATCATCTGGGTCGCGTTCGGATGGAGATAGACTTCATCTAACGTTTTGGATTTGGGCGTGTGCCCGACAGCGCGTTTCAGGATATCCTTGTTGACGCCTGCGCGGTCACAAAGGCTGGCGTAGGTATGGCGGGTGGTGTAGGGCGTATAGGTGGCGAGCTTCCCGGCAAACTCCGGTTTGCGCTTACCATTTTCGTCGTAAGGATTCGGCTGGATGCCGATTTCCTCTAGGAAAGGATAGAACTTGCGATTACGCCAGTTCTTCTCATTCCAGAAACCGCCTTTTCCATTGGGAAAGAGCGGACCGTTTTCCACAGAGGTGGCATACGCATGTTCAAAACCGGGATGCCAAAGTCGAGAATGGGGATGATGCGGTTGCGTCCGGCCTCGGTCTTGCAGCCGCCGATCAGATAAGCACCGGATTCCGTGCGGTGAAAATCTTCGTGTTTGAAGTGCAGCAGCTCATAGATACGCACTCCGCAGGCCAGAAGAGCAATTATCATCTGCCCGGTGGGCGTGTTCTTTTGGCTCAGGATCAGCGTCACCTGTTCGTCCGTGAAAATCTCGCGTTCCGGAGATTTGCGTCCTTCGACTTTCAGGACAGATGCAAGGTTGGCATCCACGACACGCCAGCCAATGGCTGTGCGATACAGCTTACTGATAAGAGTACGCTCTTTTTCCAACATACTTTGAGACAGGCCGTTATCGGCCATCTTGTCTAAGATGTTTTGAAAGTCCTGCGCATAGAGGGCGGCAATTTTGAAGTGCCACAGCGGACGGAGATATTTCCACGCAATGTCATAGAGCTCGCGAGCCTTATCGGACCGGCCCTTATATTCACGGGACTCTTTGAACATCCGGAAGCAGTCCTGCAGGGTAGAGTCCTGATAGGGTGTGGCCGGACGCTTCATCATCTCTGCGCGGACAGCTTCTGCTTCTTCACGGGTGACATAGGTGCCAACAGCCTTCATGACTGTAATTCCGGTGTGAGGATCAGGGATCGGCATTCGGAGCAGCCATGGCTTCCGGCGTGTCCCGGACATTTTCGTGATGCTGCCATTGCCAGACGAGGCTTTCAGCCGGGGCGATTCTCGTTTGGCTGGAACGGCAGGTGGAGCTACTGCACCGGGGGATGGCGCTGTGCCAACGGGATGACCGCAGGCAGAGCAGAATTTAGCGGTATCTGAGATTTGATGACCGCAATTTTCACAGAACATAGATTTGAACCTCCTGCTTCAAAAAATGCCCTCAGCATCGGAGGATACTGAGGGCGAAAGGTTAGATCAGTTACGGGCGCGGGAGAGCTGGTAGTCCAGGCTCTGCTCAGCCGTGAGCCCCTTCTGGAGAAAGCGGATCACATTGGGATAAAACACGTAGATACGTGATCCGTTCGGTACGTGACTTATGTAACCGGCGGCTACGAGATTGCGGAGACCGTGGTATGTTATATCATACCCTTCGCTCCGTGCACGGCGTGCAGCACCTGTTAGTGTAAGAAAATCCTGCGGCTTATTAACCATAATTTTTCGCTCCTTTCGTAAACTGATGGAAAGCACAGGTGGCTTTTCATAATAAGCATATCTTTTTGAGATATAGGACTCTTAAAGGGCGATTAAGGGTACCAGGGAAGATCTGGCATTTTTGAGAAGTCATAACGCTCCAAAGAATGCAAATCGGGTTGTACTTCCTCATATTGGGCGTTTAAAGGGGGGCTGACATAGCCACAGTTAAAAAATAGACTCTGGTCACGCAGCGTGATAGCACTACAATCGATGTATCCACAATCGCCGGAAGTGTGACATGGAGGCGCTGTAAAGAAAATTGGGGCGCCCATAGTGTTTTCCTCCTGAAATTAAAATTGAATGCGAAGCGGATTGCTTCATGATAAGCATATCTGCTTGAATTAGCGTACATTTTGCCTTATGGTGTGATAAGCGCTTGAAAGGAAATCTGCGCATCATCCTGTTGAATCAGTGAACTGAAATCCATGTTCGGGTAAGAAAAGGTTGCCGGTTGCACTTGTGCTGGTGGCCAAGAACAGTTATAATTACCGTAATATGAGTTCATAGGAACGGATGTAAAAACTGCAGATCGAAGCAGCTGCATTTGCTGGGATTGACTTTGCTCTTGTGGAGCAGAAGATTCATCACGAAGATGCAGCGGTTCAATGGAAGGCTCCGAAGGCGAATCCGGCAGCAGAGGACAGGCGTTCTCCGTTACGGTTTCCGGTTTGCTGGGAGCGGCTTCTTCATCGTCACAGTCATCAAGAGCGTCCAACGGCAGAAGAAGGTCAATCTGCGCTGGGGGCAGGATCGGTTCTGTATCGGAAGGTACCGGAATCGCCAGCGGGCCATTGGCAGGAACGACATCCTCTGGTGACTTACTATGGACGACCAGTGGCTTGGTAGTCGGCGTATCAGAATCACCTACATAAACTGGGCCGGAGACCATGAACTCACCAACCTGAAGACTCTTTAGCATGGAAGTCAACTTGGTTCCACCTGACGAACCAATCAAGCGAGCACACATACGAATCTCATCATCCGCAGGTTGGAAATACATAGCGTACTTGCACTGCTGAAGCAAAATCCGTTGCTCAGCCTTGAAATTACGGATGCTCTGAGCAACCAGCAAGCAGTACAATCCGTATTTGCGACCCTCGTTGAGAATTTTTCCCAGTGCACTTGTTTGGTGCAATGGGAAGTTACTCAATTCATCCAAGTACAGGAAAGTGGGTGGAAAATCCTCGTGAGTGGCTTCTCGTAACAGTGCTGTAAAAACCACCTCTTCAACGATGTGTTGCGTGGATGACGGAAACGAACCTAATTCCAGCAAGGTGATGCCGGGGGAAATCTCGAAATCGCCATTCTCGAAAAACTTCTGTCCCCATAAAGGACTCAAGGCTTTTTCCAAACCGGGTGCAGCGAGTGACCGGGAATTCTGGATTTCTAGGTGTAATCGTTCCAATGCTTCATTCGGGGCAGGTGAATCACGGAGAGCCTTTTCTAGTAGGGATATCAGTAACGGCTTTTGCCCATCTGATAGCCTGATAACGGATGCAACCGTATCAACGAAAGATGCAGCCGCATCCGCTGGATTATCTGATGCCCCGAACAAATGCAGCTTGAGTGGCTCTTGAGACACGTCCTGACGATGTACATACGGTTCTAGTTCTACTGGAAGGGACACAGCGTGCCGATGATCTATGGCTACGATCCGAACACCTGACTCCAGCAGCCCCCTTGTAATATTGTAGGAAAGAGTAGACTTTCCTACGCCGCTTTTTCCACAGATAAAAATGGAAGCGTTCCCCTCCTTGAGTTTTTCAACGATTGTAACGGCTTTTTGATAGGTAGAGCCTATTTTCAACTTCATGGTTCTGTCCCTCCTGTTTTAATCAGAATCTTCATATTCGGTCAAGCAACTGCGCTTCAAGGTCAGAAGTCGAGCATCTACATAGGTTCCGTTGTCAATACGAATCTTTTTGGCGATGCTGAACTCAGAGAGCAAATGCTCACTTTGCAAATGCGAAATAATGGCAGATGCACTATAGCCCTGTGCATATTCGCAAATCAGATATTTTAGTAAGGAACCTTTCAACAGAAAGTCACCTCCTTTTTGTACGATATCCCGGTCAGGATCATAGCTAGAATCGACCTCTTCATAGCGTATAAAACGAATATCACCGGCTTCGCTTGCCGAAAAGAGTGCCTTATGTAAAATTTCCTTTGCGTTGCAATCCAGCGAGCTGTCCCACTCGGATAAGCAATTATTGATGTATGCCTGACAGACCTCGTGTGTTGTTTGCGCTGAATCCGGCTGCTTAAGGAGTTTTAATGCCCAGCAAAGAACAGCGGATGAAACGCTTAGAAGCGCGATTTCATTCCGAAAGGCGCATTCTTCATCCAAGGAACCTAAAGCAGTTGTGTAGGATCGCTCAACGATGCGCTCAAAGGCATCTGGGTTGTGCTCAACAAGGGCACACAGCTTGCTAACAATTTCTGTCAGAGGCAGCGCGGCTGCATGGACTTCCTCGTGAGGCAAGAACAGGCAGTGCTTCTGCTGCAACTCAGTAATGCCGTTCGTAGATACGATAAGGCACAGCGGAAAACGAGGATCTGTTTTAGTCCGCGTAATCAGTGTTGCAAAATTCGTTTTTGAACGATAGTCGCCAACGGTAGCTGTGAGCATCGGATCGTCACCGTAGACTGGTAACAAAGCTGCGATACGGTACTGACCAAGCATCTGATCAAATTGCTTCGGCTTGTTGTCAACCGTTAACCTTATATGAAGAGGGAAATCGTTGCTAGATATTGCAAAAAGGTATTTACCACCATTGAACTTGTCCGACATTCGTGTCTTGAGAGCCGCCAAAATCTTTATTAGGACTAAGGGGATGGAGGTGCTTAGCAACGGGTCAGAGCAACAATCCTCTTTATAAGAAGTATAAATCCAGCGGTCGTCCAGATGAAACCAACCAATAGGCGGTATCAAGGCGGTTTGTTCAGTATCCAAGATGAAGCCTAAAAAACCAAAAAGTAAATCTAACTGCATCTTACTGTTCTCACTATAACAACAGCTTCCGCCAGCGGCGATAAACGCTTTATAGAATGCTTTAGCGGTGAATTTGTCTTTCTCAAATAACAGCCGGATTACAATACCGCGAGATCTTTTGAAAGATATCCCGATGAGATGTACTATTTTGCCATCAACGGTATACTCCTTGATTAAGATAGCGTGAAAGTCGTAACAGGTGGTGAGGCGTTTTTGGACACTATATTTATCGCCGAGATACCGAGTTTTACAGATTGCCGGACAACCACACTGGTCAACAAAGTATGAAACTGTGTCAAAGCGGTTAAAGGCTTTTTTGTACGCCTTTAGTTCCTCTTTTTCAGAAGAATTTACCCTTTGCAGGAGCAGCTTATCTTTCTGCTGGAACTGTATGTCCTTTGCTTTCAAAAGAGATTGAACGGTTGCTTTGTCAAAAAACTGGTTGCCGCAGTCATCAAGAAAGCTGATGGCGGGAATCGGTTCCTCTTGAACCAGAGGATAAGGATTTTCAGAAAATACGCGATAATTCGACATGCTCATGATTCTGAGCCCCTTTCATTTTGATGACATAAGCATATCGAAACTGTGCCTTGAAATCACTAGGAGAACTATCGAAAAAAATAAAAATATTTTGGATATAGTTTTACTTGAAAACGGATGAACATTGTGCAAGGGAGGAAATGCAAGATGCCTGACCGGATGAGCAATATTGTTTTGTTTGAAACGGAGGAAGAAGTAAAGGCGTATAAATCAGTACTTTGAGAGGGCTATAAAATAAACGTAGAAGCCTATGTGAGGTACCTTCAAGAAAAATTTCCAAATTTGGAGAAATACAGCATTGAAAATCAATCGAGAGTCATTGTGATAAAAGCATTGACAACAGCATGGGCTTTTACAGGTATGCAGTGGACAATTGAGAAAAAAGAAAACTTAAGTCAGGATGAAGCGGAGAGGATGATTATGAGCAACACATTGGCATGTGTTGCATTGTCAATAAAATATTTGTGCACTCCCACAATTGAGTTTGCTCAAGTTATCCAGGAAATACTAAAAAAAGATTTCGGTGGAGTATCAAAAAATGAATCTGTAGAAGAATACATAAAAAATTATAACGAGAATAGAGAGCAGCTTATAGGGTCTATGGATAAAGATGCTTCGTTCTGTCCGCCGATTTTATATGCGCCAAGCACAGATGAAATCAATGGTTTTGCATTATCAACTACAAAAAAGCTAGTTGAAAGAATAGGAATATATTTTCCAGAAAAAGTTGAAAAACAAAAAAGCAAAAAAACAGAACGAACAAAAGATAAAAGTGATGTTGTTGAGTTTGCGGCGAAAATGGAAAGATGGAGATCAACGGGGGAATCATATAAAAGTACACTAAGCACACGGTTGAATAAGCTCTACAGAAAAATTATCGAGAATGCTTATAATGCTACGAAACAAAGAGTTGAAGGAAGTTCTGTAAGTGAGAAGGTTGTAGCTTACTATGCGGAAGAGTCTATATTTCGCTATGATACAATTTTGAATGCTGCAGAAAATCTAAATAATGCTCTTTTGAATAAAGACGTTAGTTATCAGAAGCTGGAAGAACAAATCCAAAAGACGATTCGGAGACCGATAGCCTTTTATATCCGAGAATTCGACCGGGCGGAGTTACTCGATTCAGAAGATACGGTATCGCAGTTTTGTGATTATATGCGGACTGTGATGATCTTCATTATTGAGGGGATAAGCTGGTTGGAGGCATACAATTCCAAAATAGAGTGTGCCAATAAGTTGGTTTGTGACTATATTGATAGAAATTTTGAAAGACTTTTTGGAAAAGCATACGACAGTTTGGAAAGAAAAGGCGCACAAGACAATAAGGCTCCTAAAATAAAAAAATGTCCATCGATGCAGGTGTATATATTAAATTTTATAAATGAATTGTATTCAATGAATGATCGATACTGCAAGAGGGTCTGGATAATCAATTACGAGTCGTTTTGTCCCAAGCAAATTGGGTTGGATCTTGGGTATAAAAATGCAGAGTTGGAAATTGAGGATGAGTCAATGACGCTTTCTGAAAGAACGTATGGAATGAGGTATGATCCAAAGAAAAGAAGAGTAAAAAAATGGAATTCGAAAGGCGAAGAGGGCGAATGGCAAGATATCTCGCCAGAGGTGATAAATCAACTTGCAACTGAAATATATAAAGAAGGTTATTATAGTAAGATTGGATCGGATGATTTCGATAAATTCGCAATTCGTAAACTGTGTCGAAATGGCGTGAAGAATGAAATATGCAAAGATTTGAAGTCCCTTGGAGTTGACCTCACACCGGAAGAACTAGAAAGATTAAATGATGAGAGCGAGTATCCAGAAGGATATGTTGAAGCTATACTGCGGGCAGAAGGCATAAATTGATGATGAGGATGTCCTTTATAGTGTCTTCGGATGAAGATGAACTAAAGGAGGAAAGCTGATTTTGACTCAATTGATATAGTGCGATTAAGAGCGTGTAATCAAGGAGGTTCGACATATTCAGAAAAATTTAAACTCAAAGTGCGCTAAAGTGCTGGGTAAAGGTGAAACTTCAGAGCAAAATTTTTTCTAATTGTCGAAAATGCTTCTGTTGAAAGTAAATAGGAGATAACTAACTAAAGGGGCGATCACGCGAGTGGTCGCCCTTTCTCTGTATCTGGTATGATTTGACCTTCGGCAACATTATAGTAACCCACCAAAGGAGGATTTGCCGTTATGTTTGATTGCTATGACACTTTGATTACTCCAGAAGAAGTTGCCGATATGCTGGGATGTGGTATGAACACCACCTATAAGCTTTTGAAGTCAGGAAAGATAAAAGCCATGAGAATCGGCCGATCTTGGAAGATTCCCAAGAGAGCGGTGCAGGAATATATTGTACAGGAATCTCACTTGAAATCAGTTGGGTGGTAACATGAAAAAGCCCACATGGATGATGTTCCATGTGGGTTTTCTATTGCCTAAAAGTAGCGTTTGATGGAAGAATGTACATGCAGATAATCCGGTGTTAATGCTAAATGATGTATAAAGCAGAAGGAAGGTGAAAGTTAATCTTTATTAACGGCACTAACATTAGGATAAAGTGACTGAATGGAATAGTTGTAGTACAAACAGTCGCACAAGAGCAGCCGAATGTGTAGTGTATATACATTTGGCTATTCTTGCTAGGAGGGGGAGGCGGATGCCGTCATAAATAACATTTTATTCTATAAATTCTCATCTATATTTTCAATGATATTAATTTATCTTTATGAAATCTATAGATAGAAAGAAGGTGATTATAATGGGAAATATCTTTAGTATACGATTGACAGATGAAGATAAAGTTCATTTACAACAGAGAATGAATGAAACTGGTAAAAATGCAACAGAAGTGTTTAAGAGTGCAATCTATTTTACCAAAATAGATGCAGATCTTGTTGATGAAATTATATCTAATATTGGATATTATGCGAGTGAAAAAGATTTGGAAGGAATAAAAGAGGAGGTTCATAGATATGTCTTATATAGAACTCAAAAATGATAAGTATGAAACTTTGGAAGACTTAAAACGGTTACTACAATATATTCTTAGATTAGATAAAACAGCAGAAGATAGTCAAAGAGCGAATACTATAACAAATACCTTGGCAGGTTGTCAGCCAGCGATGATTCCCAATGAATATTTGTGTGATCCGAGTTCAGTTTATCATCTGATGCTTTTTGAAGTCAGGAGAAGACATAAAGGTATTCCGCAGTTTGCAAAACACCGCATTGTTTCCTTCGCAGCAACAGATTGTATTTTGCCACAGGATGTAGTATCTCTAGCAGAAAGAATAGCAAGTATCTATGCGAAGAACGGTTATATTACAGCCTATGGAATTCATGCGGATAGATTTAATGTACATATTCATTTTGCAGTTTGTGCAGTATCGTTTCAAACACAGAATATGTTTCATATTCAATGGGAATCTGAGTGGAAGATGCTTGTAACGGTAACAAATCAATGGAAATCTGAGTTTGACGAGATGCTTCAAAATAATATCCAAATGAAACAGTCAAGAGAAGCCGCATTGTATGGTGACGATATCGTTCGATACGGAAGCATTCCTCGGACAGCAAAAGGTCAAATGATTCAGAACAGAAAATCAAAGCGCAAATAAGAAGGGAGAATACAATGGATAAGTTTGATGAAAAAGTTATCGGTTACGAATCTACGAAAGACATTCTGCGTCAGATTCTGGATATTCTAAAAAGACCGGAGGTTTATAAAAGAAAGGGCATTTCTATTCCAAGAGGGCTGCTGATGGAATCTGATCCTGGTCTTGGAAAAAGTCTGCTGGCATCTATCCTGATGGAAGAGTCCGAACGGAAGCCCTTTGTTTTTCGTAAAACCAGTCAGGAAAACAGTTTTCTGGATGAATTAAGGACTGTATTTGCTATGGCAAAGGAGGAAGCACCTAGTATACTGCTCCTAGAAGATTTGAACCTCTATGTAGAATCGAATTCTTCCTATGCGCCGGAATGGGCTTGTCTGCAAGCCTGTATTGATGATGCAAAGGATACAGATCTTTTTGTGATTGCTACTACTAACGATACAAGGTATATGCCACCATCCCTGTTGAGACCGGGTAGATTTGATTATGTGATCTATCTACAACCTCCGATTGGAGAGAATGCAGAGAACATTGTCAGCTACTATCTCAGGGATAAAGATTTGGCAGAGGATGTGCTGATCTCGGATATCGTCAAGGCTATGCCCAAGGTAAGCTGTGCTACGCTGGAAACGGTAATGAACCTTGCTGCGCTGAATAGTGTCTATCAAGGTCATGAGCACATCCAGAAGGAAGATATCACAGAAGCTCTTCTTCAGGTGGTATATAAACTCCAAAAAACGGATAAGGAAACTGACTCCTCAGAGTTGCAGAAGATTGCAGTACATGAAGCTGCCCATGCAGTGGTCGGAGAAGTTCTTCACCCCGGAAGCATTGGAATTGTCACGGTTCGCGGAAGCCAAGGTGTAATTGGTGGTATGGTAAATGGCTGTGCTACTTATGCACAAAATGAAGAGGAATTTCTGGATGAAGTGACCAAAACATTGGCAGGCAGAGCGGGTGTGTCTCTGATCTATGGTGTTATGGATATTCAGGCATCGGCCGATATAGAGCAAACAGATAAGCTCATGGATATTTGGCTGTGTCACTTTGCAGGTGGTGGCTTCGTAGGAATTGAATCAGGGGACAACAGAATGTCCGAGCAGAGACTTTCTTATAATGAAGCCATCAAATCAGCAAAACTGGAAGAACTTTACCGAAGAGCATATAAGATTCTTCATAATAATAAGTATTTTCTGCTTGCTGTGCAGCATGGTCTTCTGGAACATGAAACGCTTCTGAACAGTGATCTTGCAAAAATTCGGGAATCTTGTATCTAAAACCTATTATTCAAAATGATAAAACGGTCAAGTCCTTCATGGGCTTGACCGTATTTTGCTGCGGAATAGTTGAATTTTATCTTATATAAGAAGCTACAAAAACATAGTCCGTGAGTGAGACGCGCGTGTCGAAAGTGAATTTTTGCAAGCGCCCCTATAGCACACCCATTCTGAAAATGGGTGTGCCGTGAGAGGGTGCTCGCGGAAATTCGCTTTTGACACAAGCGGCTCACGAGCGGAAAAAATTTTATACCTCTTCCTTTATATATAGGAAGGAACGCAGCATTTGAGAGACCGCAGTTCTTTGAGCAGGAGAGAGTTTGGCCCATAGATCAAGAATTTCCTTTTGATCGGGGGTTAAGTAAACAGAGTCTTCCTCCTGAAAGAACTGGGAAAGCGAGATACCAAGGCCGGAGCAGATTTTCTCAAGAGAAGCTACATTGGGCTGAAGATTCCGTCTGCGCCATGTAGAAATGGTAGATTGTGTCAGGCCAGAATTCTCTGCGAGGGCATACTCAGACCAGCCACGGGAAAGGCGTTCCCGCTCAATACGGCCTAGGATATCAAATGTGGGCTTCTCTCGTTCCATGGTTCGGCCTCCTTGGATAAATCGTAGTGTGTACTTACGATTTTATTGTGATGAGACTTGACCGATAATTATATAAGTCGTATACTTTTGACAGCATATATCGAAACAAAGGCGAGCATTTTGGAAAATCGACACAGGAATTTCAAAGAAAAAAGAAGATGGACAGATTCTGTCTAACACCCTTGCTATAATGAGAACAAAGGAAGAGCGACCTTCCGTAAAGGATGTAAAGCATTCCGATGAAGTGGAAAGGGAGAATTTTGTAATGGAGAAAACAGAGTTCCTTCCGAATGTTTAGACCGAAGAGAAAAAGGAAAACGCAGAATCTGTCCAGAGCGGCACAGCAGACCCAGATGGACAAGTTTCAGGCAGCGCAGGGACATGGATATGCTGCAGAGCAGGCAAACAACCTCTATGATTTCCTGACCGGTAAGGATGCAAAGATCGTGGGCAGTGACAACGCCAAAGATGGCCCCGACCGCATGGTAAACGGTGTCAATATCCAGACAAAGTATTGCCACGATGCAGCTTCTTCTGTGCAGGCGGCATTTGAGAACGGCCAGTGTCGTTATGTCAATGCCGCACGGCAGATGAACACGACCCAGACACTGGCAGAAAACCGGCTCCACAAAATGGCAGACGATGAGCACCAGCATCAGCAGAATATGACATCCATCCGGCAGGAGCGTGCCGAGATGAAAGTGATGAAAAATGAACTTGCAGAACTTATGGGAGGTATTGAATTATGAGTACTGAACTGAATGTGATCCCTTCTTCCGCATTGACAGAGCAGGAGCAGGCAGACCTGAACGGCAGCATTGATTCCATCATTGCTGCCTACAAGAACAACCGGCAGGAAATCAACCGCCTTGTTTTTGAGAGCGTTTCCGCCATGACGGACAGCGAGGGCTATGAGCAGGAGCTTTCCAGTCGGAAGGGACTGCGACGTTTTTGGGGTGCAATTACCGGCAGCAATAAGCGTTTGCAGGATAAGATCAACAGCAGCCGTGCAGCAGCACAGTTTGCCGCCCAGACTACCCTGCAGCGGCTTTCGGAACAGAATCTGCTGACCTTTGACCTGATTACTGCTGTCAATAACAAGCTGAATGCTTCCATGACTGCGGTGGAGGGAGAGATCAACCAGATCTATGCGGCGCTGATCCAGTTCTTTAAACAGAATCGCAGTGATATGATCCAGCTGGAAAATAGTGTGGCAAAACTGGAACAAAATGTAAATCTGATCAACTGGCAGAATTCCATTGAGTACCAGATGCTGGATGGTGTGGAGTACGTTGATCTGGACGATGCTTCCAAAATCGTCTGCATGGTGCGTGATTTCTACGATATTACCGGCGGTGAATGGCGTACCTCTGACCTGCTTTTGCTGAAAACAGTCATGAGTACCATTGATATTTCTCCGCGTGGAAACATCCGCTACTATGATTTCATCGACCGTGTGGCTGGAGATGAAAAGTTGCTGACCAAACTGCTGGGAGGCAAGCGCATCCAGCGTTTACCTGAAACCTATCTGGTGCCGCTGCTGGGCATCAAGAAACTGGAATTACTGGACACCGATGAAGCCTACATTGTGGACACTGTGGAAAATTCGCTCCAGAGCGCAGGCGTTGCCGCAGACCGTCATAAGCTGGAAAACAATCTGGTGCAGAACTATGTGGCGCAGGAAGCACAGGTGGATCTGGATACCGAGGTCAACAATTATGACCTGACGATGGAAATGCTGTTCAACCTCCGCTTCGCGGAGGATTCCGGTTTGTTCCAAGAAGAAGTTGTGCCCGAAGTGCAGGAAGTGGAACCCGCAGAGCAGGCAGAGGAAGGCAAGGCCGCAGAAGAAGAGTTCCTGAAAGCAAACTTTGAAGATAGTGTTCCACAGTTGGAAGAACTGTCTGAAAAAGGCTATGCCCGCGCCAATGCAATGCTTTTCTGGGCGTATTATTTTGGGTACGAGGATTATCCCAGTGACCTGCAAAAGTCGTTGGAATATGTGAAAAAAGGTTCTGATGCGGCAGACCCGATCTGCGGCCTGCTGTATGCGGCCTATTCGAATATTTCGCAGGATGAAAAACTTGAACTTCTCCGCAAGGTTCGGGCACAAGTTCGCAAGATGGCGGATGCGAATGACAGTCTGGCAAGGTTAATATTGGGCGTGTGCTATTTCCACGATCAGCAGTATGAGGATGCACAGAAGTATCTTGACCAATACGAAAAGGCTGGCGGGGTACTGGCCTATGAAATGCTTGGACTGATGCAGCAGTATATACAGAAGAATGGAAAGGCCGCCTTGACATATTACGAAAAAGCGGCAAAAAACAAGTTTTATCATGCATATGTTCTGATCGGTGATATGTATTTGAAAGGCTGCACGAACATCGCTGTACTATTCAAAAACCGTTCTTCTGCAATTGAGCAGGATAAATCAAAAGCGCGAGAATACTATAAAAAGGCAGCGGAACATAATCAGGCAGAAGGAGCCTGTAAAATGGCGCGTACTACCTATCTCAGCGATGAGATTGCTCACTGGACAAAAGTGGCAGAAAAACAGGGTTACAAAGAGGGTATGAAGTCGTGGACGAGTGACATTGCAGAATTTAATAAATAAAATAATAAGAAGATAGTCCATCATTGTCCATCTTCGTTGCTATAATGGGGGCAAACAAAGAGGAGGACAAGCCAATGACAGCAGATACCTTAAAAACCACCCGCGTGCTGGAGCTTTACCAAGCCTTTCTTTCCGGCAAGCTCATCAACAAACAGGAAGCCGCAGGGCAGTACCATGTAAATGCCCGCTCCATCCAGCGCGATATTGACAGCATCCGGGATTTTCTGGCAGAACAGTGCGCCAAAGAGGGCATCGTCCGCAGAATCGAGTACGACAAAAAGGAAAACGGCTATCGTCTGGTCACGCAGGAGATCGAGCGGCTTTCCAAAGGTGAAGTGTTGGCCCTATGTAAGATTCTGCTGGAGAGCCGTGCATTCACCAGAGAACAGGTGGAAAAGCAACTGCAGATCATTTTGAACCTTTGTGTATCTCAGAGGGAAAAAGCAGACATTGAGTGGTTTATCAGCAATGAGCTGTTCAACTATCGCGACCCGGCTCATGCAGCAGTTGACCCGGACAATCTGTGGATGGTGGCACAGGCCATCCGAAATCAGTCGGTACTGGAAATTGAGTATCAGAAGCTGAAAGACCGTCAAATCGTAAAACGAATGGTTGAGCCGGTGGGATTGATGTTCTCAGAGTATTATTTCTATCTCATGGGTGTTATCACAGACCACTCCACCAGAGAGGCTTTCCACAAAAAGAACGATCCTTATCCAACCATTTATCGGCTTGATAGGATACATTCCATCAAGGAAACAGGAGAAAAGTTCTCTGTTCCCTACAAAGACCGCTTCAAAGAGGGCGAGTACAAGAATCGCACCCAGTTCATGTTCGGCGGAGAGCCGCAGAAAATCAGCTTCAACTACTATGGCCCCTCGGTGGAGGCTGTGCTGGACAAGTTCCCCATGGCAAAAGTCGTGGACAAACAGGAGGGCGTGTGCTCCATTGAAGCAGAAGTCTTTGGAACCGGCGTGAAAATGTGGCTGCTCAGTCAAGGAGGCAAAGTCAAAGTGACTGCGCCGGAAACGCTGGTGCAGGAGATGAAACAGGAAATTGAAAAGATGGACGATCAATATTAAGGAGGCTGTCTTACGAACAAGGAGAGCGAATAAAACTAAACTGCGAAATGAACCGAAAGGAACACACTTAGAAAGCAGGAGGTAAAAGAAAATGGCTAAAACTATCAAGTTCAATCTGATCTGTGACAACACACCGGTACGCACGATTGAAGATCTTCAGAACAATTTTTCCATTGAGGATGTGCTGAACTATTACCGCAATGGTCTGCTCTGCCGCTGGCTGAAGGTGCGCGGCTACGAAGAAGAGCTGAAAAAGGTGGAAGAAATCCGTTCGGAAGATTCCATGGGCATCATCAAGGAGCTGATTCGGATCTTTGAGATTCCCTGCGACCCGGCAGAAGTAGAAAAGAGCATTTACATCCTGAAATATAAGGTGGAAAGCGAGAGCGAGAACGAGCAGTACAAACAGGAAGGTTATAAGGTAGAAGGCATCATTGAAGACTATCAGCAGGGATATCGGAGCCTGCTCAATACCATTTTCGAAAACCAAAATGATGCTGCGCAGATCAAGGCGGCTATTCAGGAGATCGTAGAGAAATACAAGTGGGTGCTGCAATATGATTACCGCAGGGTTTTAACGGAATTGACTGACCAGAAGATGCTTCTGGCTGTCATGTGCTTCCTGATGAATGAGCAGGCACGTGAAGTCTGCTTTGCACCCGATCCGGAGAATCTGACCTTCCCGGCAGGTTCTGACAACTATGTGCTCTATGAAAAAATTAAAACAATGCTGGGACAAAAAGAAATTATGGAAACACTGGGTGACAACCTGAAATCCTTTTCTGGTGTTACAGACGGTTATTGGAAAGACCTGAAGCCGAAGGGACAGAAATACATGCTGCTCAGTATTGGAGTCGGCGACTTTGCCCGTTCTGCTGGTGTGATCGGCGGAGATCTTGGCAGTGCTCAGATCAATGGAAAATTCCCCGTTGTGGACGGCATTGACTATAAGAGCAACTCTTCCATGCGCACCATGCTTTACATGGAGGTGTAAGGATGAAACGCAGTGCAGAAAATATCCTGGCTTCCTACATTGACGCGCTGCACCCGATCATTTACATTAACCACTTTGATTTCAAGGTGATCGATGCAGCAATTGCGCACGTTGGGCAGGGTGCAAAATGTGTGGAGTTCAACAATGCGCTTGGACTTGTGGACTTTAAGACCAAAAGCCCTATGAAGGGCTGCTCTCTGGAAGAATTTTTGAAGTTGACCATGGATGATGGGTTCGAGCAGCAGACCTTCCTTATTCTGAAGGATGTCCACCGGGAACTGGATAATCCCAAAGTAATTGCGTACATGAAGCGCATTGCGGAAAACAACCTCTATAACGAGAATTACAGTGCTACGATTTTTATTGTCTCAGAAGTGACTGTCATCCCGCGTGAGCTGGAAAATTACATTACGATTTTTGATATCCCGCTGCCGACCATTGATGAGATTCGGGGCATTATTCGTGCGTTCATCACAGATATGGAAATTGAGGTGGATGCTGACACCATTGACGAAATTGCCCTTTCGTTCAAGGGACTAAACGAGTTCCAGATCCGGCAGATTCTGACGTTGGCGTATCAGGACGGTGGCTGTATCACACGAGGAGATAAGGCTCTGATCCTGAAGGAAAAGGAGCAGTTCATCAAGAAATCCGGCATGTTGGAGATCGTTAACTTCAGTGAAAGCATTGAGGACATCGGTGGTCTGGAAAATCTGAAAGACTGGCTGTACCGCAAGGCGTTTATCTTCCGGGAACTGGACAAGGCCATCAAGTTCGGTGTGGATGTGCCCAAAGGCATTATGATCATCGGTATGCCGGGCTGTGGTAAGAGCCTGACGGCCAAGGCGACGGCAAGTCTGTTTGAGATTCCGCTGGTGCGTCTGGACGTGGGACGGCTGCTGGGCAAGTATGTGGGTGAATCCGAAGAGAATATGCGGAACGCGCTCAAGCTTTCGGAGGCCATCAGCCCGTGTGTGCTCTGGATCGATGAAATTGAAAAAGCCTTTGCCGGTGTCGGCGGCGAGGGCGGCGGCAACGATGTGACTACACGGTTATTTGGTCAGTTCCTGACCTGGATGCAGGAAAAAGAGAACACGGTCTTTATTGTGGCGACCGCAAATGATATCTCCCGTCTGCCGCCGGAATTTCTGCGTAAAGGCCGCTTTGATGAGCTGTTTTTTGTGGATCTGCCCAATGGAACCGAGCGCCGGAAGATTTTGGAAATTCACTTGAAAAAGCGCAAAAAGTGGAATGAGAACATTGATTCCATTGCACTTATCAAAGAAACAGAAGGCTACAATGGCGCAGATCTGGAAGCTGTGGTCAAGGATACCATTGAACGTGCCTTCATCGAGGGCAGAACGACCATTACCACAGCCGATTTGATCCGCTCCATCAAGGACACCAAGTCCATTTCCTGCACACTGAAAGATAAGATCGCCAGCATCCAGAAAACTGTGGAGAAGATCGACATCAAACCTGCCAGTCTGGATGACAAGAAGGAAAAAGAACCGGACCCCTCACAGGTGTATATGAAGGCTGCAAAAGCAAAAGTGTAGCCGAATCCCTTGCGGGCGTGTGCGGAGGCCGCAAAGGTAAAAGCGGAACCGGGAGTAAAAACGGCTGCGAGCGTCACAAGCGCAACTCGCGGGTTATATGCTGATATATTTGGAGTACTGATGGAAGAGCAGAAAGGAAAGCAGCAATGAAAACGGTTGTGCAGCCCTATGATGAAGAAGTGGATGTGACTGTTCTGGAAGTAGATATGCCGGAGCCGGAACTGTTGGAACAGAAAACCGGTTCACCGGAGGTCACACCGGAGGACTGGGAAAAGGTCAAGCCGATCTACACGGATTTTATGCAGAGCTATACCGGCCACCCGGAACAGCCGGTGGAGCAATGGCTGGGTGGAAAGCTGCAGGAATATCTGCCGGAGGAACCTTCGGAAGAGATCCATAAGATGACGGACGAGATCGTTACCACTCTGCATCGGAACGAAGCGATGCACCAGTCCCTGCAGGAGGCTGTTGCCAATGGCCGCAGCAAGGAGAGCTGGTTTGCCGCGCAAACCCAGAAATCGGTTTCGGCAATGTCAACGCAGGAAGCGTCGGTTTATCTGGCTGAGCTGGATAAGGCGCTGGATACAGCTAACGAGCAGCTTTACCACACCATCAACACCAAGGCCGGTGTACCCAGCCAGAACCCGAATCTGGACGGGTATATTGCGGAACAGTACCATGCACAGACTTTTAACCTGAATGCCGAAGCAACAGGAAGCGAATATCGTGCTAAGGTGCTGGAACCGGATGGTGCTTACGGAAAAAATTCGGTGGATGTCGTCATTGTAGATGGCGAAGGCAAAATCGTCAAGCGGTATCAGTGCAAGTACGGGCAGGATTCCCACGCAACGGGGGAGATGTTTGAAAAAGGGGACTACCGTGGCCAAGGAAAACTGATCCCGGACGGACAGGAAATCGAAAAGAAATCGTCCAATGTCATTGAAGCGCCGGATGGAACTACCAGCAAGCCTCTGAGTAAGGAAAAAGCCAAGCAGATGCAGGAAGAGGCCCAGAGCGGCAATTGGAGTGAACTGAACTGGAACGAGTATCAGGTCAAGGATCTTGCCATGGGCATCGGCAAACAGGCGGGTGCAGCAGCACTGCAAGGGGCTGTGATCGGTGCAGGTATGACTGTGGCACAGAAGGTCTGGAACGGAGAAGAAATCGACGGGCAGGAAGTGGTGGAGGCTGCTCTGACCGGCGGTGCCGACTTTGGCGTAAAGGCAGCAACGGCAGGTGCGCTGAAAGTGGCTTCAGAAAAAGAGATCCTCTCCGTGATCCCGAAGGGTACGCCCGCAGGCACTTTTGCAAATATCGCATACGTTGCGGTGGAAAATGTAAAGGTGCTGGGCAAGGTTGCCACTGGGGAACTTACCCTCCGGGAGGGTTTTGAAAAAATGCAGGAAACCACGGTGTCAACCGTGGCGGGACTGGGCTCCATGAAAACAGGTGCAGAAATAGGCGCAGCTGTCGGTCTGGCATTTGGTCCGGTCGGTGCAGCAGTTGGCGGTTTTGTCGGAGGAGCCGTTGCCTATATGGCTGGCTCCAAAGTGGGTGAGCTTGCTGTAAAAGGTGCACGGAAGGTTTTTGAAGTCGGAAAAACCGTTGTAAAGGGAGCCGCACGAGTGGTTTCAAATGTGGCGTCTTACACAGTTGATCGTATTAGAGATTTAGCCAGTAGTGTCGCTGGATTTTTTGGGTTTTAAAAGTTTTTATTGGGGTGTAGATAAAAAATAAACAGTGCGGGGTGACATGATGCCACTCCGCACTGTTTTGCTTAGGTAAAGGACTTGAGCACTTCTTTCAGTGCTTCACGCTGCTCCGGGGAAAGTCGGGCAAGAAGTTCTAAAAACTCCTGCTGTTCCTCCAAAGTGAGCCTGTTCTCCGGCTCAGAATGATTTTGGTGGCTCATAAAAGATACTTGCTCCTTTCGGCAAATCCTGCTCTGCAATCAGTTCAGCTCGAATCTGACGCTTATACTTATAATAGGTATTCCGGGCAAGACCTGTGAGCTTCATGCACTCGGCATCGTCAAGTGTGCCGCCAAAGGTCTTGCAATGGGTACGGATGATCTGCTTGGCTTCTCTGGCTTTCTTCGTTTCAAAGCCAACACCCTTTTTGCGACCAACCTGCTTGCCGTTCAGCCGGGCGGTCAAAAGGCCCTCACGGGTGCGCTGGTGCAGATCGGCAACTTCTTTTTCGGACTGCTCAAAGG
>ERZ791852.849-NODE-849-length-20978-cov-3.536634_pt1 | contig 20978 bp, 24 predicted proteins | sample MGYA00510287_ERZ791852 | MGnify/ENA primary metagenome ERZ791852 (study PRJEB30046, sample SAMN00715257) | human gut metagenome | study: EMG produced TPA metagenomics assembly of the A metagenome-wide association study of gut microbiota in type 2... | reverse complement strand
GAGGATGGGCGTATAAGTATAGTAATTGGTACACATGCATTAATTCAAGAAGAAGTTAACTATCATAATTTGGGCTTAGTAATAACAGATGAACAACATCGTTTTGGAGTTAACCAAAGGGGTAATTTACAAAATAAAGGAGTTATGCCAGATATATTATATATGAGTGCGACTCCTATTCCTCGTACATATGCTTTAACTATTTATGGGGATATGGATACATCTATTATTAAAGAAAAACCTAGTGGTAGAAAACCTGTAAAAACTTATGTTAAGAGTAATCAAGAAATTAAAGAAGTTTTACAAATGATGCTTGACGAGTTAAAGAAACATCATCAAATATATATAATTGCGCCACTTATAGAAGAAAGTGAAAATTCTGGTGATCTTGCTACTGTATGTGATTTAAGAGATAAGATGAGGCTTGCCTTTGGTGAATATTATAAAATAGATATAGTGCATGGGAAAATGGCTAGTAAAGCTAAAGACTTAATTATGCAAGAATTTTTACAGAATAAGATTCAGATATTAATCTCAACGACAGTTATTGAGGTTGGAGTAGATGTTAGTAACGCTACGACTATGGTAATATTTGACGCTAATAGGTTTGGATTATCTACACTTCATCAGTTACGTGGAAGAGTTGGTCGTGGTGAAGATGAGGCTAAGTGTATTTTAATTAGTGATACAGATACTAAGAGATTACATATTATGGAAAAAGAAAATGATGGCTTTAAAATTAGTGAGGAAGACTTTAAATTACGAGGACATGGCGATTTATTTGGGACTAAACAAAGCGGTGATATGTCATTTAAAATAGCATCTCTTAGAGATGATTATGAGATATTGTTAAAAGCTCGTGAAGATAGTGAAGAGTATCTTTTAGATGAACAGTGTAAAGATGAATTAAAAGAATTCTTTGTTAATACAATGAATACAAATTATTAAAAGTGTAAAGTAGAAATATTTTAAAAAAGTTGAGTTAAAATAATTGACTTTTCTTTTTTTCTTAGATATTATTAGTATGCATGATAGAGATATTATGCTGATATCTCTCACGACGATATAATGTGAGAGTATATTCAACCGAACCCCCTGAAGGAGCCAATTTGGCTCCGCTTTTTGTTTGTTTTATAGGGGTTTAAAATTAATTAGAGTTTCAACCACCCATATAACTACCCACTTTGGTAGTTTTTTTATTATTTAACAAAGTTTATGTAAGTTTATTTATTGTATTTACTATATCATTCAGTTTGTTTTTGAACATGTGAGAATAAGTATTTAATGTTTCATTTATTTTTGTATGCCCCAAATATTTGGCAACCATAGTTATATTAGCATCATTATTTATTAAAAGCGATGCACAACTATGTCTGAAATCGTGTATTCTAATTTGCTTTAAATTTGCTTTTTGGCATAATTGATTTTTTCTATCTCTTAATTGTGAGTTAGTAATCGGAATATCAGTACCAAACACATACCAACTTTTTTTAAATCCATAAGTCTTTTTATCTTGTTCTAATAGCCTTTTAAAGTCGTTTAAAAGTGTTTCTGCTATTGGTATAGTTCTTATACTAGATTTGGTTTTTGGCGTCGTTACCATATATTTATGAGAGTTTTCACCTTCTAATTGAACTATATTTTTATTTACTCGTAATTCTTTATCTTCAAAATTAATATCATTCCAAGTCAATGCTCTAGCTTCACCTCTACGAAGCCCACAATAATATAGAGTTTCATAAAGACATTTGAATTTTAAATTATCTTCATTGCTTATAAATCTTTTAAATTCTTCTAGAGTATAAAAGTCCATTTCTTTTTTTATTTCATTATGATTAATAAATTTAGTTATTTTATTATAAAAATTTCTAAAATCAAAATCATACATTTTATTTCCCCAATTAAGTACTATTTTAATAAATTTTTGTATATCATTTTTATATGTTGTGCTAATATCAAATTTATTGATTTCTTTTCTCCATAATTCGTAGTGTTTGACACTTAAATCTTTTAATTTAACATTGTCTAATAATTGCATATATTTGATTCTATCTCTATATGTTTTAAGAGTAGTGGGTTTGACTTTATTTTCTTGATACGAATAATATTTAGTATAAAGTTCTTTAAATGTCATATTTTTATCTTCTTTTACAACATTCATTTTTAAAGAGTACTCTCTTTCAGCTTTTAATGCCTCATTTTTAGTTTTAGATGCAGGAGAAGTATATTTCTTTCTCTTACCATTTAATGAAGAAATCCAACAATAAAATACCCATTTTCGACCATCTTTAGTCCATTTATATTGCTCTGATAGTCTTGTAGCCATAATATCATCCTCCTTATCTACAAAACTATCACGCACTCCTAATAATATTTTACCACTGTTTTTGCTGATTTTGGAGTGCGTTGATAATTTTTTATTTTCTATTACATAGTTATTTCAAAATCTTCTTCTTTATCTTTATCATATTCAGAATTAATTTCATCAGCTTCAAGCTCAAATTCATCATAATCAATTTCATTTTCTTCAATGGTGTGATTACCTTTTAGATGTGCTATTGCCTTACACAATTTATCACAAAATTTGTATATTCCTTCTTTAAATTTTTTCAAATGATTTTTGTATTTTATCAATTGTCTTTTCTAAATTTGAGATAATATTATTCTTTTGTATAATTATTTCTTTTTGTGTTTTGATAGTGTTATTCAATTCTAGTATTTTATTATCTTTTTCTTTAATAGTACGACCATCCCTAAGTTTTTCGTTTTCACTTTCTAAAGTTTGTATTTGATTTTGCATATCTTGAATGGTTATATCTTTTTTCTTAATAGTATTTACATTTTTGGTGTTTTCTTTATTTATATTTTTTGAATATGTAATTAAATCATTTGTAGATAACAATATAATAATATCTATTTCTTTATATGAACCTACAAGCAAAAAAATAGACAAAATATTAAATATATTAAATGCTAATAAAATTGCGTATTTGATAAATGATGATTTTTTTAGTCCGATTGAACCAATAAAAAAATTTCAAACTAGATTAACATTAGAAAATAATAACAATGGCGATAAAGTAAGTAAAGAATGTATTGGAAGATTTTGCAGATTTTTGAGAGATGGAAAAATAGCAAAATGTTATTACCCTTTATTGATAGAAATTTTAAATAAAAGATACGGTACAAATTATGTTGTTTCAAGAGATGATTACATATAATTATCAGACATATCTAGTGGTTGGGATGCTATAAAAAAGTTAAACAATTCCACTCCATTTTGCAACTATTGTGGTGAGAGTATAACAGAATTTGACTGGGAAGGTTATCATAAAAACGATAAAGAAATCGATGGATATGTTTTAAGAAAGAAAAAGTAGTTTTTACTAATATAATTAGGTTGAAATATGATATAACTATATTAGTTTAAAAATAAAAATAAGAAAGCGAGGAAAGATAAATGAAAGAATTTAAACAATTAGGGGCTTATGGTTTAGTTATTCAGGACGGTAAAATTTTACTTATTAAAAAATTTGGAGGTCCTTATGATGGAAAACTAGATTTACCTGGTGGAACAATAGAGTTTTGTGAAAGACCAGAAGATGCTTTGAAAAGAGAGCTAATGGAAGAAGTTGGTATAGAGGTAGTTGATTGTCAATTATTTGATGCTGATTCTGTTGCTTTTGAATGGCAATTTAAAGACGATGTTTTAGTGAAAGTACACCATACTGGTATTTTCTTTAAAGTTTCAAATTACAATAATGAAATTAAGAAGGAAGTAAAAGTAGATGAAATAAATGATGATTCACTTGGTGCAGAGTTTTTTGATATTGATAAATTATCTAAAAAAGAATTATCTGCTATCGCTATAATGGAATTAGAAAAATTAGGGTATAAACTTAATTAAAAAAAAGTCTAATAAGTACATAATCTTGCTTATTAAACTTTTTAAATTCAACTACCCATTCAACTACCCAAAGGATAATTTTTAGATAAATTTTAATAAATTATATACTGTGTTTTTTCTTAAAAAATAAAGAAAAATTTAAAAATTAAATTTAGGAGTACGTGATTTGAGTTTGCCACCCCTGCCACATCCAATGAAAAATTGAAATTGATTTAAGCCAGTGTTTATAAGGGTTTGTGAGCATATATAAGATTGAAAATAATTCTTGGAAACAACTAGGGAACAAGTTTAGATTAATTACACATTAAAATAATGTGTTTTTTTGTATATTTGCCAATATTTTAAATGTATGATAAGATGTGGTTGCGTAGGGTATTTTACAAAATAAAAAAGTATTTGCAATAACAAATACCCTATAGCAAATGTAGCTGGGAACTACAGATGCAAATACAAGACATATAGATTACAATGTAAACTATAATGACACAATACAAACAGAGATAAACGACACCCTCTTTGTACAACTATCATAACAGGATTTTTTTAAAAAATCAAGTTATCGGACAAAATTATACATAATAATTATTAGAGCGTGTTAAATCTCTTTGAAGAGAGGAGAGATAATATGGCTGTAAATAAACCAAAAAAACGATAATGCAAGAATCGGTGCAGTTCGTCAAAGATCACAGTTTTTTAATGAACGAACAGGATTATATATAAAACGAAATTCTGTAAATGGTCAATTTATGGATGTAAAAACATCTGGTGGTAAATTTAAAGGCGTAAGGAAAGAAAAGTAAAAATTAATAGCATCTGTAGTTTCCTTCTATTAATTAGAAGGAGGAATAATAATGATTATTGCAAAAAAAAGAATTAATTCAGTTGATTTTATTGAAGAATTTGAAAGTAAAGAATTCTTAATAGGAATAAAAGTTACTAATAATGAATTAGCTAAACTAAATATTAAATCATTTGATGAAGGCTTAGCTATAGAACCTTCTCCAAAGTTTGGAGTGAATTGTAGGAAAAATACTAATGGATATTCCTACCCAGATAAAAAGCAAGATAAGGTTTACAGGTATATAACTACTATAGAGTGGAATCTAAAAGATTGGGGAGGTTATGAACACAGTGGGTATAGTGACATATATAGATATGCTTATCCTAGAGTTGAAGTGGCTCCAACAAATATTGAATTTGTTTTAAGAACTGATGAAAACGATAATAAATATATAATTGCTAATTTTGATGACACTTATAATAAAGATAAAGTAAAACTAATAATTAATATGTTCTTAGAAATTTTTGGATTTTGTGAATTATTTGATAAAAAGTATAATTTACTTAAAGCAAGTAATAAGATTAAACGTTGTAATTGGGAAATTTTACCGAAAGGAATAAAACTTGATAGTCTTGTGAACAAAAAACGCAAAAATAAATCTAATGAAAATAAAAAAAGTTTTGAAGAATACAGGTTTAATACTATTGAATCCTATGGTCCAAATGATATTTTTTATGGAACAGGAGGTTTTACAGGATATTTCGCATTTGTTTTTGATAATATTTGCTGCTTAGAATGTAATTATTATGGCAACGCAACTTACATTATTCCAAGTAAAGGATGGGAACAGATTTCACAACTTTCAAAAAGAGAATTGCTTATTAGCAAAGATATAATCGCAAAAATCACTCATACAAGTGGTTGGACTACTGAATTTTCTAAATTAATGAAAAAGTATTATTAAAAATAACCGGTGACTAAACATCATCGGTTTTATTATTATCTAAATTATCTATTACGGCAACTACTTCATCTAAAGTACTTGTAAATAGGTGTGAATAAGTTTTTAAAGTTTCTTCAACTTTTGTATGGCCTAAGTATTTAGCTACAACTTGAACATTAGCTCCTTTATTAACCAGTAGAGATGCACAAGAATGTCTGAAGTCATGTAATCGAATCTGTTTAACATCAGCTAATTTACAGTTAACATTTTTATGATTAGTGAGAGTATTGCTACATACAGGAAGCATATCTCCAGCTACGAAGAAACTTTCATTGAATCCAGGTAACTTTTCTGCCTCGTTTTTCGCCATTTTAAGGTCGCTTGTAAGGACTTGTGGAATCTTTAATATTCTTATACTACTTTTAGTTTTAGAAACCGAGAATCGCCAATTTTTAACAGATCCACAACAATCATTAATTTTGCTAAGGTATATCCTAAAATGTATCACTTGAACAATCAAATCCAGGGGATGATTTATTAATTATTAATCCTAACGATATTAGTATTGTTGAAAAAATCAAAAAATTTGTTATCAACAATGATCTTGCATATTTAAATAAAGGAATACTGCCTAGAGGTGATTCTTTGTTTGGAATAGATAATGATCTAATTGTAAAAAATCCAGATAAAACTGAACTATATGATGGTCAAAAAGTAGACTTTAAAAAATATACAAAAGAGTTAATAAATTGAGTTAATTATATTGAAAACGATTAAAAAATATTATTATATGTTATAAGGAAATAATGGAGGTGTTAAAATGGAAAGAGGTAGAAGGTTACAAATTATTACAATAATTGTACTTACAATATGTGTAATAGGATTGTCAATTGGTTTTGCTGCTTTTTCGAATGTGTTGAACATAAAACCAAATGCAACTGTTTCACCAAGCTCTAATTCTTTTAATGTTGATTTTTCTTCAAAAGAAGATGAGGTCGTTATAAGTGAGATTACTCCAATAGTTAGTCCTACAAATCTAACTGCAAGTAAAGCTGTTATAGATAATACAGGTGCTCCAACAATAAGTAATTTAAATGCAACTTTTACAAAACCAGGTCAAAGTGTAACATATGAATTTTATGCTTATAATGATGGTGAACTAGATGCGTTCTTAAAAAGCATTATATATTCAAATGTAACAGGAGAAAGCTCAAATAAAGTTTGTACAGCGGCTGTTGGTACAACAGATTCGTTAGTTCAAAGTGCATGTACTGGTATTTCTGTTAAGGTTGGCAATGAATCTTCAACTATAGGAAGTGTTGCAAGTATAAGTAATCATTCTTTAGTTAAAAAAACAGGCGAAAAAATAATCGTTATAATAGAATTTGCTGAAAATGCGCAAGTTACCGATGGAGATTTTTCAGTATCATTTGGTGATATTGCTTTAAATTATAGTTCAGTAGATTAAAGTGGTACAGTGTTAACTGTACCATTTATAAATAGGAGATAAGATGAAAAAGAGTTATATAAAACTGTTATTTCTTATTTTCATTTTAATTATGATATTTATCATGAATAGTATTGATTTTAAAATGATTAATCAAGTTATGCTTGATATAATATTAATTTTATTACTTTTTATATCATACAGATTATTTGGGTTTGAAAAAGATGGACATAGATATGCAAAAGAGATTGCTTTAGAGTTAATAATAAGTTTAATAACTTTTTTCTTACTTTATTATTTATCAGGTATATTAATAGGTTTTGCTAAAACAGGTAATTACTTAAAATTAACATATATTATAAAAATTATTTTACCATTAATAATTTTTATAATTTTAAAAGAGTTTTTGAGGTATCAATTATTAACAAAATCAAGTGAGTCGAAGTATTTAATTATTTTAGTAACAGTTTTATTTATTTTTATGGATAATACAATTGCTTTATCATCTCATAAATTAATTTTTAACAGAGAAATGTTTTTAGTTATTTCAAATATTTCTGGTGACATTCAAATTCATTATAAAATGCCAATATGTCAAAGGGCAACATTTCTTCATACAGGGGAATGTTTAGGAGCATATTGTTCTAGAATGGGTTACAAAGTAGATGGAAGTTATGGTACTACAACGATTACTTATGGTTCTTTGGGAACAACGGGAAGCTTGGCGTCGGGTGATGCTTTCGATTGTGATGTGAATGGAGATGGAGTTTATGATTCAGAAACAGAAAGATTTTATTATGTTACAGATATGGAGAACAATAGTAATATAGCCGTTTTAATTTACTATAATAATGTTAGTGAAGGAAAACCAAGTAACGAGAAATATTATCAATATGATAATTCAGGAGAAAATTGGCATGGACCTAGAACTGCTATAGAACAACTCCCTACTACTAGTCAGTGGAGTAATGTAAGTTTATCTAATACAGAAAGAAAATTAGTTAATGAATATGGTACTACTAGTACAAAAGATGGTCATACTTATCCAGAAGTATTTAGTTACTCTAAATATGCAGCTCGTTTTTTAACACTTTCAGAAGTAAAAAAAATTGTAAATTTTTATATTCCATCTTGGAAAAATGGTGAATTAGATAATCATATGTATCTGGTTGAAAATACAAATTTTTCAAAAAAAGATAATTCAAAATTTGATGGATATTGGTTAGAAACACCAAGAAACACTATGTCAAATCATGGTTGGATGATTTATGCTACGGCAAGGCGTGTGCATAGTGTAGAAGTTCAAAGAACTGATGTTTTAATTGGAGTGCGCCCTGTAATAGAAGTATCTAAAAATGATATTTCATATTAATAATTTATAGTTTAGGCTAATAATAAGAAGGTTGGGTAAAATATTGACTCGACTTTTTTATTATTAAAAATTTGCTGTACAAAAATATATGTCAAAAAATACCTAAATAAAAAAAGTGAAAAGAAAGACTTGTAACTTAATTTGAAAAATAAACAAGTATAAAAAATTACAATTATGAAATAATATAACTTTTATGTTATGATTGACTAGTAGAGGTGTTTTATGGAGCAGAAAATAAATGAAATAATGCATGTTATGAATAGTATTGAATATGGATTTAGGGATGAAAATAATAAAAATATAATTTATGATGAAGAAAAATGGCGTAATGAGTTTAATGATTTTTATTATTTACAGACTCCAAAAGAGTTATTGAAGTCAAAATGTGGTATTTGTTGGGATCAAGTTGAATTAGAAAGAGAACTCTTTAAGAACACTAAGTTCAAATATGAAACATATTTTATCTATTTAAATGATAATAATATGCTTCCATCACATACATTTTTAGTATATCAAAATAACAATAATTATTACTGGTTTGAACATTCATGGAATAAATATATGGGAGTTCATCAGTACAAAAGTATGAAAAAACTATATGAAGATGTGAAAAATAAATTTGTTAAAGAAAATAATTATGTAAGTAAGAATGCAACTTTTGGGATGTACTTATATGAAAGACCAAAAAAACATATTAAATGTATGGAATTTTATGATTATGTTGTTACTGGCAAGAAAATAAATATTTAATAAAGGTGTTTAATATTTTCGTAGTTTAGAAAACTTAATTAAATGTTTACAGAAGATATATTTTAAGATATAATGATGGAGGAGGAGAGAGTTATGAAGAAAAATAAATTATTTGTAGGCGTTATATGTTTATTAGTTTTAGTTTCTATTACAGGTTGTGGAAAGAAAACAAATCTTTCAAATAAAAAACAATCTGATAACACAGAAACAAAAACAGAGGTAAAGGCTAAGTGTTCATATTATAAATGTTTATCTAAAATGTCTTTGAGTAATACAGTAGATGAATTAAATAATATTGTTGGCATCGAAGCTAAGAGTGTTGAAACAACTGTAGAAAATATGGAAAAATATGAATATGATTTTGGAAATGACAAAAAAATAACAGTAACTTTATTTAGTGGCAAAGTGTCATCTATAACTATGGCTTATGATAAAAAAGAATTAAAAAATAGTAAAGTAACTTTAGATAATTTAGCTGATGTAAAGGCTAAAATTAATGATGGAGTAAGTTATGCTGATTTTAAGAACGCAGTTGGTGGAGTTGATGGAACTTTATATGAATTAGGTTCTTGGAATAAATATGTTTGGGTAGCAGGAGATGGAAGTAGTAATGTTACAGCATCTTTTGGTAAGGATGGAAACCTTAAATTCTTCAGTGGATTAGGTTTTAAAAGTTAAGAATAAAAAATAGAAAAGATTGCTTGTTCATAGTTGTTGTAGCAATCTTTTTTTTATTTTATTTTTTCTAGAATCTTAATTTTTCCGTTTACAAGATATTCATTTGTATTATCTGGTACTTTTTTAAAGTTTGGATGCCAATAATTAAAAGAGTTTTCATAGGCATCCTTATAGGATAAGGTTTCATCAGGTAATAGTTGCTCATTTGTTTTAAAGATATTACCAGTTACTTCTACTCTGCATAAATCATAATCTTTTGCATCCAAAGCATCAATCCAATAAGAGACACCTTTTTCGTCTGTTAAATAAATACTATGTAATCTACTTGGTAGAAAATTAAAGTTATTTTTTCTATAATTTTCAAGAGCTGTTTCTCTTTTAAACATGTTGGAAAAATATGATGTTTGGTAGGCGATTTGTAAAATTTTTTGGAACTCTTGTCTATTTATTTGAGTTTTACTACTTAGTAATGTTAATAAATAGTCATGAAAGTTTAGTAAAATTTTATTTTGATCTTCTTCTATAATCATACTTGTTGTAAAATCATTATATCTTTTTGACATAATACTTTTGAAGTTTTCGTTAACAGTTATTTCTCTATATGGTTTCCACAATTTATCGTAATTATTATGCTTATGAATATGGTATAATTCCATTTTGTCGGCCATATTTATTCACCCCTTTGATTGCTACATATGATAACACTAAATAACTGAAAAAGCAATAATAACTTGTTAGTAGAAAGTGATAGTGTTATAATATTTGCCAAAGTGGTGATAGTATGTTTTATGATGAAAATCTTATTGATAGTTATATAAATAAAAGTCCAATATTAAATAGAAAAAGATTAGAAAATGATCCTAATTTTATGTTAAATGTCATAAAGAAAACAAATGATAAAATGTTTTATTATTTTTGCTCAAATAGTGTAAAACATGATTATAATTTTGTTTCATATTTACTTAATCATTTTTCAAATAGTGTTATGTTTTGTGATGAAGTTTTACGAAGTTATATAGTTGATGAAATAGATGTTTTTGAATTAAAACACGAGATATTTTATATCTATGATCAAATTACTTTTGGTAAATATTCTAATCTAAAAAGAATTTATAATAATTTTTTGAATATTATTTATAAATATGAAAAATTAGTGATTGAAGATGCAACAAAAGATGAAGAAATGGCTACTATGAGTAATGAAATTGGTCTTGGGTTTGTTTTTATACTTAGTGAATATACCAAAAAAACTGAACAGATGTTTTTTGCAAGAAAAATGCTTAAAGATATTTTTTCCTTTGATGTTATTAATGATATAGTGAAGAATGTACACTCTAAATTTCGAAGAAAAGATGATTTTTTAGAGTATGGTATTAATCATTTCATTATTGATTTTATTCAGAAATATGATATATATTTAGCTGATTTTGTTCAGTGTAATATTAATTTACTTACTGACGTAAAAAAACAAATTAACATGTCAATGACAAGTGATTTTGTTAATAATGATTTGTCACTTCAATCTAATAGTATTTTAGATGAAAAAACTGATATATATGAAATGAAGAGAAAAAATATTGTTATGACTAAGAAAAAAGTGTAAAGTATAAATAAATAGTTAAAAAGAGTGGAAAAACACTTTTTTTTTGGTATAATTTTATTGTTACTGAAGTAAAATTTAGAGGAATTCTAGGAGATGATAATATGGAAATTATTAAAGCAATTTTATTCGGTATAGTTGAAGGAATAACAGAATGGTTACCTATTTCTTCTACTGGACATATGATACTTTTAAATGAATTTATTAATTTGAATGTTAGTAAGGATTTTTATAGTTTGTTTGAAGTAGTTATTCAGTTAGGTGCTATTATGGCTGTTGTTGTTATGTATTTTAAAACTATATGGCCATTTGGTTTTGGCAAAACAAAAAAAGAGACAAAAGAAACATTTAATTTATGGGGCAAAATATTAGTAGCATGTGTTCCTGCCGCTATTATTGGAATATTATTAGACGATTGGTTAGATGCTCATTTATATAATAGTATTGTAGTTTCTTTAATGTTAATAATCTATGGTATTATATTTATAGTAGTTGAATCTAAAAATATGGGAAAAGGAAAAACTGAAAATTTAAATGATATTACTTATAAACAAGCTTTAGGCGTAGGGGTATTTCAATTGTTATCTTTAATACCTGGTACTAGTAGAAGTGGTGCTACTATAATTGGAGGTTTAATTCTTGGGTTAAAGAGAAGTGTTGCGGCACAATTTACATTTTTCTTAGCTATTCCTGTTATGTTTGGAGCATCTTTATTGAAACTTTTAAAATATATTATGAAAGTAGGCGTAGCTTTTCAAGCTGGAGAGTTAGCACTTCTTGGAATTGGGTGCCTTGTTGCTTTTATAGTTAGTATTTTAGTAATTAAGTTCTTGATGAATTATATTAGAAAACATGATTTCAAAGTATTTGGATATTATAGAATAGTATTAGGAATAATTGTGTTGTTATATTTTTTCATTATAAAATAGTAGAAATACTATTTTTTTATGTTATTTATGATGTATAATTATGATGGTGATATCATGAGAAAATACTTATATGATTACATAGAAAATATAGATAGAAAAATAAGAGATGGTAAGATAGACGATAAGTGTATTAATGAACACCTAATAAAGATAAGTTTTTTTCAACATGAAAGATTTATTCATTTAGTAGTTACTTTATTTTATGTACTTATGATGCTAATATTTTTTGCTTTAGGGAATGTTTTTATAGGATTTTTAATAATAGGTTTTATATTAATGATATTTGTTATATTTTATATAATTCATTATTTTAAATTAGAGAATGGTGTGCAGTATTTATATAAGCAATATGATAAAATGAATAAAAATTAGTATTAGATAAATAATATTGGTGGAGGAAAATTATGAAAGAAATAGTTAATAAATTAATTAGTTTAAATAAAACGATTAGTACAATGGAATCTTGTACAGGTGGCGCTGTTAGTAATAGTATTACAAATGTTGATGGGGCAAGTGAAGCATTTAATTTTGGAGCTGTTACATATAGTAATTTTTTTAAGGAAAAGATGGGTGTTTCTAAAGAGGTAATAGATAAGTATAGTGTTTATAGTATGGAGACAGCTCAGGAGATGAGTAAAAATATTTCTTTATTTACTGATTCCAATTATGGAGTTGGTGTAACAGGTAAGCTAAATAGAGTTGATAAGAATAATAAATTTGGTGATGATAACTTAGTTTATATTAGTATTTATGATAAAGATACCGATAAATATTATAATTTTACCTATAGAGCATTATTGAAGACGAGACATGAAAATAAGGATAAGATAGTAGAAGAAATAGTAAAAAAATTATCAGAAATTTTGGAAATTTAGTATTATGTTATAATAATTTTTGGTTTGGGAGAAGTATATGACAAGTGAAAATGAAAGATTATTAAAGAATATTAAGGAAGAAAAAACTGTAAATCAAATTTCTTTAGATATGAATATAAGTAATAAAAAAATATTCCAAAGAATTAAGAACTTATCTGTTAATGGATATTCATTTTCTAGACAGTATTATTATAATGGAGATATAAAATATATCTTAAACAAGTCTTTTAATGATGATGATTTGACTAATAGAATAATTATGGATAATGAGAAGAATATTTTTCAGGCTTTAGTAGTGTCTGATTTACATTTAGGTTCTTGTTTAGAAAGACTTGATTGTCTTAACTTAATGTATGATTATTGTATAAAAAATGATATTCATATAATAGTTAATGCAGGTGATTTGATTAATGGTATGTTTGGATGTCCTAATAATATTTGTAGTTATGAGGAACAGGCAAGATATCTTCTTAAAAATTATCCATTTGATAAAAATATTTTAAATTTTGTCACTTTAGGTAATCATGATGCTGATTCTCTTTTCTCATCAGGATTGGATTTAGCCAAAATTCTATATTATAATAGGCATGATATTGTTCCTTTGGGATATACTTCTGGAAAAATAGATGTTAAGGGTGAAAGTATACTTATTAAACATAGAATTAAATCGCAACAATCTAATAACAGTAATTTAGAAAATGATTCTTCCTTTTTAACACTTAATGGTCATTTGCATAAATTTAGTGTTTCAAATACGGGTAATTTAAATATTTATGTTCCCTCATTAAGTGATATTGTTCTCGAAAATGCTAGTAATACCATTCCCAGTTTTCTAAAGCTTCAAATAACTTTCTCTGGACATATGGCTTCTTTAGTTGATGTGGAACAATTAATTGTTTCAAATAATAAAATTAGCGTGATAGGAGATACAACTTTATATGTTTCTACTAAAACTAAGAGTGAAAATACAAAGCAAAGTAATAAACAGAGTAATTCTAATCCCCCTCGTAATAAGACTTTAGAAAGGGTAAAAAATAAATATATTGGTAAACATTGAAAGTTTATCTTTTTTTGTGTACAATTATAGTAATAATAGGAGGTATTTATATGCAGTGTGTGAAAATAACTGGTGCAAAGAAGTTAAAAGTAGAAGAAATGGAAATGCCAGAGAGAAGTAGAAGTGATGTAATCATTAAAGTTAATTCGTGTGGTATTTGTGGTTCTGATATTCATTATTTTGTTAGTGGTGAGCCTAAGGGATTAGTAATGGGACATGAATTTGCTGGTGAAGTTTTAGATCCAGGAGATAGAAATGACTTAAAGATAGGACAAAGGGTTACAGGATTACCTATTTCTCCTTGTCTTAAATGTGATGCTTGTAAGAGTGGTAATCCACAATACTGTCGTTCAACATGGACTGATGCTTTAGGGCTTTCTTTAACAAGACCTGGAGCATATAGTGAATATATTAAGTGTCGTGGTGATATGGTACGTAAAATTCCTGATAGTATTAGTGATGATGAAGCAGCAATGGTTGAGCCCTCAGCAGTTAGCTTACACGCTATTAATTTAGCGGATATCAAAGTAGGTAATAGTGTCTTAATAATAGGCGGCGGAATCATTGGACTTATGGCTAGTGAATTTGCAAAATTAAATGGTGCGAGTAACGTTGCTTTACTTGAAACAAATGAAAAGAGAGGTAAAAAATCTTTAAAATTTGGTAAAGTAGATAAATTTTATGATGCAAAAGACCCTAAAGTTATTCCTTCATTAGTACAAAAAAATGGCGGCTTTGATGTTGTAATTGAATGTTGTGGTTCTAGTGCTGCGGTTAGTGAGGCTATTATGGCTGTAAAACCAGGAGGTACAATAGTTCTTGTTGGTGTATCTATGGAACCTATTAGTATTCCTAGCGTTATGTCAGTTATGGGTGAAGTAAAAATGCAAGGAGCTATTGCTTATACAGAAAAGGAATTTGATACGTGTATAGATTTAATTTCACAAAAAATAATTAATGTAGTAAAATATATAGATGATAAAGTTCCATTAAGTGAAGCTCAACACTCATTTGAGAGACTTACAAGCGGTACAGATGATGCAATTAAAATAATTTTAAAACCACAAAAAACTATTAGTGAGTAACTAATAGTTTTTGTTTGATAAGTTTTTGTTGTTTGGTGTTATCCTTTGTTTATGATAATTAAAAATGTATAAAAATATAAATTAAATGTTACAGTCGGATAATGAAGTGTTATAATAAAATCTATAGGAGGTAATTATGAAATATAATTCCTTTATAAGATTGCTATGTAGCATTCCTATAATCTTGGTATTTTTATATTTTATACCGTTTGTTGGTGTTTGTCTTATTTTATTAAGATACTTTTTATATAGTGAAAAGAAAAAAATTTTAGTACCAATTATTTTAATGTTAGTAGGATCTTTGATACTTATACCAGGATGTTTATTGGAATTAGCTAAAATGACTAATTTTAATATACCTTCAAAAATTACTAGTATATTTACTGATAGTTTTTATAGTGTTAATCTTATAAATTATAGTAAAAACTTATTTATAGTAGGAATTATATTTCTATTTTTAATTTCTATTTTTAGAGGAATTTTTGATAGGGCTCAGACTTATTTGAAATCATACATTCAGAAAGAAGAAAAAGTTAATAGAGAGATTTCTTCTAAAAATGATTTGATAATGAAAGAAAAGATAGAGGCTGCTAAAAATATGACAGTTGTGTATTGTCCACATTGTGGTGCAGATAATATATTAACTACAAATGTTGGCACTTGTAAGTATTGTCGAAGTAGGTTAGAAGTTAAAAATAAAAATTAATTGTAGTTATCTCCTGATGTACTTATTAATTTATGAAAATAAAGAAAGGATAATCAAAGTTATAATTGATTGTGAGGGATTAAAATGGAATACACAAAAGAAGTAGAAAACATGTGTTATGTTAACAAGGGTACTGATCATGGTCCGGCACCTATACCTGAAGAGGGAAAATGGATTCAAGCAAAAGAAATAAAAGATATTTCGGGTCTTACTCATGGTATTGGATGGTGTGCACCTCAACAGGGAGCGTGTAAGTTAACATTAAATATAAAAAATGGAATAATTGAAGAAGCTTTAGTAGAAACTGTTGGTTGTTCAGGAATGACCCATAGTGCTGCGATGGCTGGAGAAATATTAATTGGAAAAACAATTCTTGAAGCACTTAATACTGATTTGGTATGTGACGCTATTAATACAGCTATGAGAGAGTTATTTTTACAAATAGTCTATGGAAGAAGCCAATCTGCTTTTTCTGATGGTGGTCTTTCTATTGGAGCTGGTATGGAAGATTTAGGAAAAGGAAAGTGTAGTCAAGTTGGAACAATCTATTCTACTAAGAAAAAAGGACCAAGATATTTAAATTTAACTGAAGGATACATTTTAGAAATGGGTCTTGATAAAGATGATAATATTATTGGTTATAAATATTGTAATACTGGTAAAATGATGGAAAATATTAAAAAGGGTATGGATCCAATGGAAGCTATAGAAAAATCTTGTGGAACTTATGGTAGATTTGATGAAGCCGTTAAAAAGATAGATCCACGTGAGGAATAGGAGAGTATTATGTTTGAAAATTATGAACAAAGAATAGATGGAATTAATAAAGTTTTAAAAAAGTATGATATTTCCTCATTAGAAGAGGCAAAAAAGATTTGTGATGATGCAGGTATTGATGTTTATAACATGGTAAAAGATGTACAGAGAATATGCTTTGAGGATGCTTGCTGGGCATATATTTTGGGGGCTAGTATAGCCTTAAAGAAGAAGGATATGGAAGCGCGTGATGCAGCAAAATCTATTGGAGAAGGATTACAAGCCTTTTGTATTCCTGGTAGTGTTGCGAGTGACAGAAAAGTTGGACTTGGTCATGGTAATTTAGCATCTATGCTTTTGTCTGAAGATACTGATTGTTTTGCTTTCTTGGCAGGACATGAGTCTTTTGCTGCTGCTGAAGGTGCTATCGGTATAGCTAATAATGCTAACAAAGTAAGAAAAAAACCACTTAGAGTAATTTTAAATGGTCTTGGTAAGGATGCGGCTAAAATTATTTCTAGAATTAATGGTTTTACTTATGTTCAAACTAAATTTGATTATTACACCGGTGAATTAAAGATAGTTGAAGAAATTCCTTATTCTGATGGAGCTAGATCTAAAGTAAGATGCTATGGAGCTGATGATGTTAGAGAAGGTGTTGCGATTATGCACCATGAAAACGTTGATGTTTCAATTACGGGTAATTCCACTAATCCGACAAGATTCCAACATCCTGTTGCTGGAACTTATAAAAAAGAAAGAATTGAATTGAATAAACCATATTTTTCTGTTGCATCAGGTGGTGGAACGGGTCGTACATTACATCCTGATAATATGGCTGCAGGACCTGCTAGTTATGGTATGACAGATACAATGGGTAGAATGCATTCTGATGCTCAATTTGCTGGTTCAAGTAGTGTTCCTGCTCATGTAGAAATGATGGGATTTATTGGTATGGGTAATAACCCAATGGTTGGTGCAACCGTTTCAATAGCTGTTGCTGTTAGTAAAAGCTTAAATAAATAAATTATTAAGAAATCATAATTTAATTTATGATTTTTTATGTGTAAAAAAATAAAAAATGATGTTGGCAAAATTATATTTGCTAGTTATAATAAGTGTCATAACAGTCATTTTTAAGGAGTAGAAGATGTTTAGAGATAAAAAGATATTAATGAGTAAGATTAGGGTTGGTATTTTAACAAAAAATGCTACATTTGAGGCTAGTAATATAATGTATGATGGAAAAGCTGTAGATGGTTTAAATTATAGAGTTTATAAGACTAATGAACTAAGATATGTAAGAGGAATTATCTTTTTAGTTAATAAAGATAGAAGAGCAATTGATTTAATTAGTGATAAAGAAGAGGAGTATCCTATTATGAATCTTACACCTAATTTATTTGATGAAAGTGTAAGATCAAATAATTATGTAGTTACGGAAAATTATTTTATTGAACCATTATTACAACTAAGTAATTTTCCAGTAGAATTACAACTTGATCAATTAAAACAATTAAAGGCTATACTAACAGATAGAGAAAGATTAGCAAAAATAATTAATAAAGATAAGTTTATCCAATTAAGAAATTTACTTTTAAAAAATCAGTTGCTTGGTTATACAAAAGATGATGCTAAAATATTACAACAAAGAATTTAAAAAAAATAAGAAGATAGATAAATATTGCAAAAAAGATTAAAATGTGATATAATCATAGGCATTAAATGAGGGGGATTTATATGTTGGATTTAGAAGATGAAATAAAAGTTCTTAATTTTTCACCAAGTGTGAATGCTGCGCTGTTAAATAAAAAAGTGTTTTTTGTGAAGGATGTTTTAGCTTTAGACAGATCTTTATTAGGATTTAGCAAAACTTTATCAAAAGAAGTAATAGATAAAGTTCATGCTGCAGGTTATAAGTTTTTTTATGAATATGAACCTAGCGAATTTATGGCTTTACAAGCAGAATTAGATGAGAAAGCTAATAATAGAGAAGTTATATATATTGATAACGTTACTATATATGATATGAGATTTAATGCGAGAATAGTTCATGCTCTAGAAAGAGCGAAAGTAAAAAATTTATATGATCTTTCACAAATGAATTTTTATCAATTGCAACGTATTAGAAATTTAGGTGCTTCTTCATTGGAAAAAGTTATAAATAGAATACATAGTTATGGTATTTTACTTAAGAATGAAAGTATAAAGAATAGAAAACAAATAATAAAAGTAGGTAATGGTGAAGAGTTATTTCAATCTCAAATTAATAACATTGAAATTGAAAACCATGATTTAAATGAAGCAATTAATTATAAGAAGAGTTTATTAGAAAGATATATGAATTTAAAAAAAGAGAATGATAAATTAAATGAAGTAAATGCACAATTAAATCAAAAAATGATTGCAGTATTATTAGAAGAGATGTCTACATATGTTAATGAAGATGAAGGATTGAAAAAATATTATAATCTTAAAAAGAAATAGTTGCAGGTGATTAGGATGAAAAATAATAAGGTAGATAGAGTATTAAATAGTATAAGTATAAGCGAGTTGGAAAAAGCAATAAAATTTCTTGAAGAAGCAAATAAAGAATTGGCACAACAAATTAATTATAAGAAAAAAATAGTTAATGCAGTAGATAAAAAATAGTTATTAAATATCTTTGATATATGTTATGATAATATATGTTAAAGGTATTTTTTTGGAGGAATTATGCAGAAAGTAAATGGGTTTATAAATAAAAATTTGAATTTAATAATAACTATTTTCATTATCAACCAATACTAGATTTAGTTGTATCATTATCTTTAAATGTTTTTCATGTGGGATTAAATTTAGGGATGATTGTAAGAATGCTTTTTTTAGTTTTTATGAGTTATGTTGTTTTCTTTATAAAGGGAAAAAGAAAATATTTGCTTGTTTACTTTTTTATTTTGTTGTTTTATAGTTTAGGATATTTTTTAGCGTTGGATAGTAATTATTTCATGTCTAATTTACATGGACTATTAAGAATATTTTATTTTCCTTTAATGTTAATACTTTTCTTAAATATTAAAGATATTAAGATTGATAATAAGATTTTGGTTATGACAATGTTTATTTATATTATTTTGATTTTTATAGCTGTTGTTACTAATACTGGTTTTAATAGTTATGATATCGCAAAAAAGGGAAGTTTGGGTTGGTTTAATTCTACTAATGAGATTAGTGGTATTATAAGTATTCTTCTTCCTATTACAGTGGCTCAGTTTATGAATAAGAAAAATATAGTTATTAAGGTGGTCTTATCTTTAATTTTTATCTTTGTAATTGGAGAAATTGGAACAAAAACACCAGTACTTTCTTTGTTAATAACTTTTTTAGTGAGTTTTATATATTTCATGATAAGAAGTTTGAAAAAGAAAAATTATAAAATTTTTACAGGACTGCTTATTATTCTTACCTCTGTTACAGTTACTTCATTTTTAGTTGTTCCTAAAACCAATTTTTATAAAAATATAATGATTCATGTAAAGTATTTAAAGTTAGACAGTGTAGATGATATTTTCGAAAATGACTATGTTTTTGATCATTTTATATTTAGTCAACGTATTACTTTCTTAAAAAATACATCTAATAGGTATAATAAAGCTTCTTTAAAAAATAAACTTTTTGGAATTGGTTATGTCAATAAAAATGGTAAGGAGTATAAGGCTATAGAAATGGATTATTATGATGTTTTCTATAATCATGGTATTTTGGGTTTTATTGTTTATTTTAGTGTATATATATATTCTCTTTATTTAGTCTTTAAAAATTTAGCTAAGAAAATTGATTTTAAACAATTGATGGAATATTTAAGCCTTATTTTGGTACTTATTTTGTCTCTACATTCAGGTCATATTATAACAACTCCAGCAGTTTGTATTTATGTTGTTATTATTTTAAAGAAACTTATAAATAATAAAGCTAATTTTATGAATGAATAGATTAGTTTTGTTTACATTTTTGAACTTTACGAGTATAATGTTAGTGAGTAGAGTGTTTTACTCTTAGTTCTTTTTTTATAAAAAATTATATAGGAGGTAGGATATGAGGGTAGTTATTTCT
>ERZ791852.818-NODE-818-length-21466-cov-6.325767_pt1 | contig 21466 bp, 20 predicted proteins | sample MGYA00510287_ERZ791852 | MGnify/ENA primary metagenome ERZ791852 (study PRJEB30046, sample SAMN00715257) | human gut metagenome | study: EMG produced TPA metagenomics assembly of the A metagenome-wide association study of gut microbiota in type 2... | reverse complement strand
TGTATGATGGACCATTGCCGGAATACGAGATTAATGAGGCTGGAATTATGGTTCTTTGCAAGGCTTGTGATAGGTATTTGGGGTTGTTAAGAGATGATGGTCATCATCATGGTCAATGCGACCAAGAAGGTGACCATGATGAAGAACAAGATATAATGAGGCGGATAATCGCATTTTGTAGCGAACCTAAAACTGCAAGCGAAATAATGCAAAAATTCAATTTGGAGCGTTCATATTTTCGAAGGCATTATCTGAATAAGATGCTCAAAACTGGTGAGTTACAAAGAACTGAGCCTGATAAGCCGAAAAGTAAGAATCAAAAGTATTATTCGTAAATATATTCATCAACTTGGTCACAATGACCAAGTTGAGAACATGTAATGTAAAACAATACATTTAGAAAAAATGCTACAAATAAGAGAGGTGATCAACGTGGATGATGAAAAGGCAGTTACTATAACAAATACGCACGTGCCTGATAAATTGTATGGATATGGATTACAGGTTCGTCAGATGTTGTACGAATTATTGAATTGTGGAATAGACTGTGTGGTGAGTGTGGAAAAATTTGATGATGTAGGTGTTGAAAATGGTAATGAGAAAATTGCAATACAAACAAAAAGTGCGTTATCAGATAGAAATCCTGTTTCAGACAGAGCTGTAGATCTTTGGAAAACCTTGTATAATTGGCTCAGTGCACTTAAAGAAGGGGAATTGCCATTAGATTCAACTATATTTACATTGGTTATTAATGTAAATAAGAGTGGAAACATTGTTACATGGCTAAATCAAGTATGTGATGAAAAAGGATCGGAAGAGGTTTATCAAAAAATACGAGATGTATTTACAGGAGAAGACGGAAAATATATTGAACAAAGTGATTCCATCAATCATTACATAGTATCGTTCTTGGCCGAAGAAAATAAGAAGTATGCATTGTATATTATTGAGAAATTTAAATTAGTTGTAATAGGTGAGGGGCACACAGATAAATTATATGATGAGTTTAGAGCCAAGACTTATCTGCCATCGGATATACAACTATTAGTTTTTGATAAAATGTTAGGATGGATTGATAAAACTACTGCTTTGCAGATTGAAAGTGGACAAGTCATGCAAATAACAAAAAAGAGTTTTAATAATGAATTGATATTAACACAAAGATTGGTTAATCAAAATAAATCTTTAGTTGAATTGGCTCCAAGTCCAACAAAGGCAGAAATAGAATTGCAACAAAATGAATACAAGACATATATTAGACAACTTCAGATAATTGATTTAGATTATGATGCCCAGTTGACGGCAATAAATGATTACTTAAAAGCCTTTGCAAACAGAACTATGTGGGCTGTAAAGGGAGATATAAATGAAGAAATATTACAAAACTATTACATGGATTTAGAAGGGCGTTGGAAAACCAAAAAGAATATTATAGAAATGGACAAGGATGAATGGGAAGAGGCTAAAAGAGGTAGGTATTTGTACTACAAGTGTCAAGATGAAGACGTAAATATGGGGGTAATAGTGACTCCTAGAAGCTTTAAGAATGGATGCTATCATGAATTAGCAGATCAGCAACAAATAGGATGGCATCCAAATTATAAAGAAAAACTGAAAGAAGATGAAAAAGATGTTTAATGAATACGATAATGTGCGAAATCCTATGTTGGGTGCATATCTTTTGTGGAATTTTGTGCTGGGATACTTTTCGGAAAAGAATGAAGCGACACCAATTGAAGAATTATTTATTGTGTTACCTATGATCATGAAAGAAGATGTTGCAAAGCAAATTAAGTCCACAAATAAAGTATCTGGAATGCGAGCTATGTCTGACAAGTTTATGAAACCAGATGTTTTGAAAAATGATTTGATTTGTGACCTTCATAATGATATAGAAAAGATGAAGGATATAACAGCAACATCATTGGCGGAAGCAATAAAGGCTGGATTGATTTCTATGGATGTAGAATATAATACGATTTTTCCATTGGAATTGAAGAAACGAAATAAAGAATCCGACAATGTTTTAAAAATGGGGAAGAATGCTGAAAAACTAGGGCAATGGTGTGCGGGAATGAATTTGATTCAGATTGAAGAAATTTTGAAAGTGAGGTTTTAGAATGCAATTTCAAATTGAAAAACTTATATTGTGGCCTAAAAATCAGAAGTATTCTTATAAGGATATTGAATTAAATACAAATTCAGTTAATGTTATTACCGGAGATTCCAGGACTGGAAAATCAGCTATTATACCTATAATTGATTATTGTTTGGCAAGTGGTGAGTGTTATATACCAACACAGACAATAAGGAATGCATGTAGCTGGTTTGGTGTGGTCATAAAACTTGAGAAAAATAAAGTGTTATTAGCGAGAAGGGAACCAGGTGCACAAAAGTCAACAAGTGATATGCTGTTTATTCAAGGTGAAGAAATAGAAATTCCTAAAATACCAGAAAAAAATACAAAGTGTCAGGCAGTAAAGAGATTTTTAGATGAATATGCAAGGCTGAGTTTTTTAGAAACAGAAGATACTTATTATGGAAGTAGGCCTGCATTTCGTGATCTGATGTCATTCTGCTTTCAACCTCAAAATGTGGTTGCAAATGCTAATATATTGTTTTATAAAACAGATAAGACAGAGCATAGAAATAAGCTGATTAATATATTTCCATATGTATTAGGTGCTATCACACCAGAGGTACTGTCAGCGCGTCAGGAATTAATGGATTTACAGAGAAAATTGAAGAAGAAAGAAAGCGATTATGAAAAATTATGTGAATTGACCATTCGATGGGAAAATGAAATTAAGGCATGGATTTCAGTTGCAATTGAATTAGGTTTATTAGAAGAAACTAGTAGAAATATGAAATTTGAAGCGCAGTTGGTATTGCTTCAAGAACTTGTAAAAAATAATACAGAAGAAAAGGTAATCAAAAGTAATGGCATAATTAAGAGTTCAGAAGAAATGGTAATGTTAAGAGAAAAAGAGAATGAACTTGCTATGGAACTCACAAAATACAAAAATCGCCATATCGAAATGTCTCAATTGATGAAAAGTGTCTCTGAGTATAGAGATGCACTTTCAATACAAGTGGAGCGGTTAAATATTGCCGAGTGGTTAGATGAAAAAGCAAGAAAAGAGCACATATGTCCTGTGTGTCAACAGAAATGTTCTGATGATAGTCAAAGAAATATATATCTAAGCAGATTAGAAGATAACAGAAAGAAAAAGAAACAGATGGAAGAAATTCCTGCAGCATTTGAAAGAGAATATGATATGGTAAAAGGTCAGATTCAGAGATTGACAGATGAGTTGGTAGCAGTTCAAAAACGAATTAGAATCGAAGAGAATAAACTGAAACATCTAAGAGAGAATGACGAAGCAAATCATAGCAGATATACATTGGATGGAATCTCAAGATTTCTAGGAAAAATTGAATATGCTAGTGAAACGATTGCATCTTTGGAGTCTGATGGAGAGTTGTCAGCAGAGATAACAATGCTTCGGGAAAGAATTGCAAAATTGAAAAAGATTGCGGATGAATCTGTAATTAAAATGAAAATTGAGAATGCAATTACAAAGATATCGGTAAAGCAGATGGAATTATTGAAGTTAATGGATGCAGAACGTCCGGATGATCCATTTAGGTTAGATTATAAGAATTTGACTGTGGAAGTGGATGGAGAAGATGGAAGAAAAGACTATCTATGGGAAATTGGTAGTGGTTCAAACTGGTTAGCTTATCATATTTCCACTATATTGGGTCTTCAGGAATATTTCTCGACTTTTCAGTCCTCAGTACCTAATTTTGTTGTATTTGATCAACCGAGTCAAGTATATTTTCCTCATAGTTCAGCAGATGGTGGGGAAGTACATGATTTGGGAGACTTGGACAGAGAGGCGGTAAAGAGTATATTTACAACTATGGCAAAGTGTATATCAAATGTTAACAACAATATGCAGATTCTTGTATTAGAGCATGCAGATTCGTCAATATACGGCGATGTGCAAGGCATAAACGAAGTTTGCGTGTGGAGAGATGGAGAAAAGCTTATTCCTTTTGAGTGGATTGGTTAGAGGGGGAAGTAGTAAAATTGTGGAGGCTTAAAGCTTGCTTAAATTGGTGCCATAATCATAATATAGAAGAAATGTAAGGTGACAATTTTTATTGAAGTGAGAAATACTATAAATATGTAGGAGAAGTTAAAAATGTGTAAAGTAACACGTGAAAGCATAAAGGATTCTGATATTAATATAAAAAGAGTTGAAAATCGTTTGTTTGAAATTGCAGAGTCAATTAAAATTAATAACAAAAATAACTTAACAGATATAAATGTTATATGTGAAGAAATATTTGGACAGATATTAAATAAATTGTATGATATTAATCTTGTTTCAATGTCGGCTGAAGTTTCAGGAAATTTTATAGCAGTGGATTTGGTTGATTATAAAAAAAGAATTGCTTATCAAGTAACATCACGGTGTGATCGTAACAAAATAGAACGGACAATACAAAAATTTAATGACTCAGAGTTGTATAATGACATTGATGAACTGAGGTTTCTTATTTTAAATTCTGTTGAGCATAATTATAATGGTGCTGATATAATACAGCTAAAAAGTGGAAAAGAGTTTTCATATACAAAGGATATAATGAATTTTAACAAACTTATAGGAGAAATAGAAAAGAAAAATGAAATAGAAAATAATTTTATTGTAGATGTGTACGATTGTATTAGCATGGTATATGATTCTGGAAGACTAAAATACTTTAGTATAGTAAAAGAAACTGAATCTCTAATGCAAAATGTAACTATAGATCTAGATGATACAAAATCATGGATAAAAGGTTATGGCGATATTCAGCTATCAGCATTTATTCCTTTGTCGTATAAAGGAGAGTTAAGTTGCATGTTACAAATACGACAGCATAATTTATCTGGTGCATATATTACATTTAATCAAGAGATGTTATTATCTGATTATTTTGTTTCCGAATCCGAATTTGAAACTAAACATAATGTTGGAAGATATGAGGATGAAGAGGAGATGTATATGCAGATTCAAAATATACGTATTAATTTAAATGCACATACTGCACATCACGTATATAAATTATTTGAAGAGCTTAAGGAAGAGTATTATGAGACAAGAAGACAGATTAATAGCATTCTTGGAGTTGAAGGTCTAAATAAGGACGGGGATAAATACCTACTTATGACAATTGATACAATGGAATGGGAAGAAATATTATTTTTTGCGAGAAATCATGATTGGTTTCAGGATGGAGACGAAATAGAATGGAATATTTTTAATAATAATGGTAGTACAAATAGTTTGATTCTGTCCCCAAATGTATATGGAACGGTCAGAGGAGATATATTAGCAAAAATATCGGTATATCCAAATGAATTTGGAAATAATAAATTAAATTTGTATTGGGAACCTGGATTTAAATCAAATGAGAGATGTATGGATTGCTTTGATAATATAGTTAAATGGAAAGCAGATTATACAGAAGATTGGATTAAGAATAAGCTGTTAGAAAAAGCACATATATATTACGAAAAATTCAATGGTAAGCCTCTTTTTTGGCAGAGGATATTTGGATAACGCTTCGTCTGATAATACAGGAAAGAAAAATAATTTAGTTTTAAATAAGCGAAACAGTGTTCGAATTTTTTGGAAATTTTCGATAAGGCCAGTCTTGTAGCCTAATTTTTGGCATGAGACTATAAGACTGAAAAAAATTAAATCATTTTCAAAGTGGGGGACATTATTAGATAATGTTTAATTTGCTGGTGCAAATCATCATCAGTTTCTAATAGAGATTGGTGATATGGCTAATTAAACCAGTTCATAGCATCCACATAATCCTGCAACCCATTTTCTTCAGTACCAGTTTGGCATATAAAAGAGGTGCTTCCTCTGCTAGCCGGTAAAGATAAACAATATCATTCGGGTCATCGAAGAGGACAAAGGAATTACATTCCTTGCAATGGATAAGCAGAATGGTGTTTTTGCCATTATTAACAATAACAAAGTCTGTATTAGGTTCATACATACCAAACTAGTAACAAGGATTATTTTGTTTCATGGTGTTCTCCTTCCCACAGATACTTAGCACCATCAAGCAGATCAATGATGGCTGTAAGCATATTTTTATAATCGGTCTGTAGTTCTTTGATTTCGTTGCTGGTAGGGAGATTGTTTAAAGCTTGATGCTCACAGCATTTAATAAATGCTTTCTGCATTTCAAGTAATTGCAGATATAATGCATTAACAGTCTGCACAAGAGGATATATAGTTTCTTTCTTGCTGACAACGCAGATGCGGTTATAGATGCAGGAACGGACAAAGTAATCCTTCTTCATCATGCCGCTGGCAAGGATGCGGGCTTCGATTTGTTTGCGTTCAGCATCGCTAATTCTAAAACTTATAGTTGGATGTTTGTGTTGATTGCTCATAGAAAAGCTCCTTTCATAGGGGGTGTTGCAGCAGGCACAGTTAAGCACCTGCAAGCCACATTTGATTATTCGTTTTTAGTAGTAAAAGTAGATTATATCTGCCATGGATTTCATAGAAGCAACAGGGAATAATTGCAACTAATTTGCAACTAAAGTTTTTAAAAACGATATGAAAAGAGTAACATTTGATGAAATAGATGCGGTGGAATACCGCATAAAATCAGCATTTTTGATTTGATGATACTTCATTTGGGAAGAGTTTGAATAACGGATTTATCACAGGGCACACCCCATTATCCTGTAAAAGGCAAAAATGATTATCCTATCAGCAACAGAGAGTAATATCGCAGCGTAGCTCTGTTGCTGTTCTTTTTTGTCATTTCTGCTCCGGTCACACAGGATTCTGACTCAGATAAAATGAGGCGTAAATAAGCAATGTGATATCGGAAAAAGCTGTAAAAATCCACGTTGAATTTTACAGCTTTCTGTATAGAATAGAAGTAGACGAAACATCACTGCGTGAGTGTGCTGCGAAACTACAAGGGCATGGGTAACACTGCGAAACGTTGATATTTCCTGGTGTTGCAGGGGGTGTGGGATGCTTTGGATGATGCTGCGAAAGTGACATTGCGATAGTGCTGCTGTGTAAGATGATACTGTTATATGGGACGCAATAGAAGTTGGGTTGTCAGGATTACCACTGCGGAATGTGCTGTGGAATTGCGCTGCAGTGCCGGAGGGGTTTGCTGTGTGGCTTTGCAGTGTGGCGTTGTTGTGGGATGTGAGGATAGTGAGGATACTGGATTTTGCCCTTTGAGGATAATGTAGTGTGCCCCGGAACATAGTATATTTTCAATATGCCGTTTTTGGGAAAAGCGGCAACTGCCCGCAAACCCGGTAAAATCAAGGGCTACAGCGATTTTATGATTTTTCCCCAAAATAAAAAATTTCCCCCAAATCTTGTTTTTTTATGTTTTTGGGAACATTTTTGGGAAATAGGCGGGGGCGGTGTCTCCGTTCCCAAACGGGGAGGAATGGCGAAAATAAATATTCATTTACAGAAATTGGGAAATTGGTTTTTTACTCAAATCTATTTCTTGATTTTTTTTAATAGCATAAAAATAGATTTTCTAAAAATCCTAATTTCCCAATACTTCGTCTTTTTTCTCTTCCAGCATTTTTATATATTTTCTAACTGTACCTCTGTTTAGTCCGGTTATCCGTGCAAGCTCCGGCTGGTTGATTTTGTGCTTCTCGTAAAGTGGATAACTTTTCATGAAACGCTGGGGGATATCTGCAACGGTCGTGTGGGGACGTCCGATGACTTTCCCCTTGGCGGCGGCATTTCGCATTCCTGAGGTGACACGTTCGGAAATCATGTTGCGTTCCAGTTCGGCAAATACGCCCATCATCTTGACCATGTCTTCAACCATCGGGTCTAAGGTATCCCCTGTACAGTCCACCTCAAAGGTGCCAAGGATGAGTTTTAAATGTTTCTCCTTGGCAATGTCGATAATCTCAATCAAGTCCTTTGTACTCCTTGTGATACGGCTTAGTTCTGTTGCGATAATCACGTCACCTTTCTCTGTCACAGACAGTAAGAGATTTAACTGCGCCCGGTTGCGCTTGGTACCGGATTCATATTCACAGAATATCTTCTCTGCACCTAATCCGCGTAAATCTCTTTCTTGTCTGTGGATATCCTGCCTTGTCTCATCGGTGGAGCATCGTGCATATCCGTAATTCATACGTTACTCCTTTGGCTTATGTTCCCTGTTAAGATGAGCCTGTTCTCTCAGGAAAGCAGGCTCGATTTCTTCTCTGTAACGGTAGTAAAAATCCATGAAGCTTAAGATTTCCTGTGCGAATACATCTGCATACAGTTTGGCATCCTTCTCATATGTAGCACTTAAATCAGCAAGACGGATAAAACATCTGTCCATGTCAGAGATGCATTTTCAACATTCCGGAGACAGAAACACGGCGTTTAGCCTTGTGGGCTGCTTCTGCCTTCTCAGTAACTTCGAGGTAAATGGCTTCCGTCATTTTCCCAGAATGTTGATGGCTTTTTTTAATACATCAAGTGCATCCTGCGCATCACGTAGTTCACACTTTAAACGTGCAATTTCCTTTGCTTCATCAGAAGCATAGTTGCCAGAACCACGGCTCTCAATGTCTCCGGTATCACGCAGTTCTTTCTGCCAGCGAGACAGTGTCTGATGACTGATTCCTAAGTTTGAAGCGCAACCCTGCAATCCTAATTCTCTGTGATCATGATAATACCGGATTGCATCCAATTTAAATTGTTTGTCATAGTGCTTTGCCATAATGAGATCCTCCTTCAGTGCGGTAACTACATAGTACCATAAAATTTGTAATTAGGGAGTCTTATTTTGACTTGTACTATTTATATTCTAGCACCACTATCCAAGATTTAAGCGCTTACGATATTAGCATCTTCTTCTTTAGCAACAAAAAGAAAACTACGTAAATGAGTTGTGAGAGTAAAAGAAGAAAATATTTGTACAAATTTGTGATGCATATGATATAATGCAAATATAAATGGAAATTAAGGTATACGGAAGATGAGTAAGAATAATAAAAAGAAGACAAAACCCAAAATAGAGTTGCCGGGAAAGTATGTATACATCTTAATAATTACGAGTTACTTGATTTTATCTAGTGTACTGATGTATATTTCATTAAAATATTATCACCCGAGTTATGATGAAACAAAAAGTATATCAGAAATATTAGTGAATGAATTGGGAAATGCAGTTACTGTGGTGACAGGGCTGATCTGTATTTTGGGTGACATAATAGCGGAATTTAATAAAATGATAAATCCGTGGGTCAAGCGCTTTTTGGCGATTTCATCTTTTTTATTCTTTAATTTTTGTAGATGTGCTATGGCGATAGCGTTGTCTGTAAATATTATCGTGGTCGTATTTATTGTTTTCTATGTTGTGAGTCTAATAATTATTTTGGGTTTGAATTCTAAAAAGGAAGTTGTGAAAAGTTCGGCTTTTAGTAAAGCGCTTGGGAAGATTCATAATCAAAAAATTTTAAGTATTCAATTATTTGATGTAGATAGAGTTAGAGTTGGAGAATATGATGAATATAGGTTTCAACGATTAGACGGGGTTTCACAAAATAATATAGACGTAAATGGAATTTTATCAGCAACATATAAAATTAAACATAATTATGTTGTAGGAATGCAATTAGCACAAGTGAAATTTGCTAGTGTAGTAGAGAGTGGAAGTGATACTGATATAGAAGATTTTTTGGAGGAAATTCAGAAAAATAAACAAATGCTTTTGAATGAATTAAAAAAGATTAATGCTCCAGAAGAAGTGGGAAAAGAAGAATGTTGTATTGCAAGATTGTTTATCATGTATTTAACACTTGAAAATATGTTAAAGGAAACAAATGCAACGGGAATAATTGCACATTCCGGGGTTTTGGAATTAGACAATTTAGAAATAGAAAATCGGTTATTTACGTTGATAAGAACAGGAATATTAGGAGCTGTTTTTTTGGGGATAAATGATATTTATACTTTTGAATACCAAAAAGATGGTGTTAAACTGGGCAGAAAGTATGCAACATTTAAAATTGAGAGTGAAGATAATTGTAGGGAAATAGTGTGCTTAGTGGTTATCAAAGAAAATCCAAGTCAGTTTATTTCGGGGGATGTCCGAAAAGCTATTGGAAAAATAGAGAAATATGTTATTGAAGCTTTGAATGCTGAATAGGAGTGAATATTTAAATGAGTCGAAACAAAAATGAAAAAAAAATAACAGTTAATACATCTGATTATGATGGCTTAGTTGCTTCAATTTCTAATATTCAAGGTATAAGAATAGAGAAGAATAAAAAAGGTACACACATTTATATCACTGAGCAGAAATCATCAAGATTGCAATGGGGAGTTTTGAAGAAGAAAAAAGCCATTAATAATAATGACTTAATATCAGTATTTCCTAAACAGAAAAAGGAACAATTACCAAATGGCGGTAAGCAATATAGTGCTATTATTGCAAAGTGATTAAGGTTTGATAAGGCATCATATAGTGATTGAATGGCAACATTCTGGCAACAGTTTATCAGAAAGCCAATGGAAATTATGTAATAGAAATAAAAACAAGGCATATTGCAAGCAAAACCGTTAAGTTTTGATACTACAGAGCCGAGTTTAATAATTTCTAATTTGCATAGGATATTTTACGTAGCAGGTAGTCGATAAGGTTGCCTGCTATTGTTTCACTTATTCTCATTTGCTGAATTCTAATATTATAAATGTTGTCAATAAAAATGTTTGATTAATGTTTATGATAGGGTACAATATAATTAGCAAAATAAAATATCGCACCAGTGGTGCGAAAAATAATGAAAAATGGGGTATGAAAAATGGCAAGAGACACATTGTTTTCTGGAGAATCAAAAAATATTGAATACAAAATCACTTTACCAGATAAAAGTGAAAAGTACATGAAAACAATCGTAGCTTTTGCCAATACTCAGGGCGGAAAGCTGATTGTAGGTATAGATGATAAAACACACGAGATTGTGGGTGTGGCAAACGAAATATTATTTCAGTTAATGGATGGAATTGCCAATGCTATTTCAGATTCTTGTATGCCGCAGATTATTCCGGATATTGAACCACAGACAATAGATGGAAAAACGGTTATTATTGTGTCCGTAGAAGCTGGAAAGAATCGCCCATATTATCTGAAATCAAAAGGAAAAGAGAATGGTACCTATATTCGTGTGGCAGGTACATCCAGACAGGCATTTCCAGAAAAGATTAGAGAACTTGAAATGGAGGGTGCCAGAATTTCTTGGGATGAACTTACTTGTGTAGGCTATCCTGTTTCAAAAGAGGCAACAGAAAAGCTTTGTAGTAACATTGAAAACTTCCGGGGAAAAGCTGGAATGACAGAACGTTCAGTGAAGAAAGAGCAGCTCATTAACTGGAAAATTCTGAAACAAAGCGAGGGGCAGCTATTGGCGACGAATGCCTATGCATTATTAACTTCTGATTATTTTCCATTTTCTAAAACCCAATGTGCGGTTTTTAAAGGAACAGATCGGGCGGTATTTCTGGACAAGAGAGAATTTACAGGACCGATTTATACGCAGATTGAAGAGGCAGTGGATTTTGTACTGAGAAATATAAGACTTGGAGCAACAATTGATGGTTTGGTGAGAAAAGAAAAATATGAGCTTCCGCCAGAGGCAATCAGAGAAATGATTATCAATGCACATTGTCATCGAAATTTATTGGATGAATCCTGCATTCAGGTGGCGGTTTATGATGATCGACTGGAAGTGACTTCTCCGGGCGGACTGTATAATGGACTGACTTACGAGGAAGTCATGAACGGTCATTCTAAAATCAGAAATAAAGCAATTGCTAATATTTTTAGTCAGATGGGGCTTGTGGAAGCTTGGGGCAGTGGTATAAAGAGAATTTTTAATGCGGCGAAGGAATATGATCTTCCAGAACCCAAATTTCAAGAATTCGATAATATGTTTCGGGTAGAATTATTTAGAAATAATTCTATGACAGAGTCGGAAAAAGAAGCCGGAGAAAGTTCGGAGAAAGTTCGGGGAAGAGTCGGAGAAGGTACGGATATAATTAGAGGTTATGAATTGTCAGATACACAGAAGAAAATTGTGAATCTTCTTCTCTATGATAGGCAGCTATCGGCAGCAAAAATAGCAGAACAATTAAGTATGGGAAGCCGGAGCATAGAAAAAAATATTAAGAAATTAAAAGAACTTGGTATTCTTATCCGGCATGGTTCTCCTAAAAATGGATATTGGGAAGTTATAGATTGTGGGAAAAAGAACAATGAAGATACCGAATGATTATATGGAAAAGTCCTATCGCATGGAAATTACAGAAGACAAGGATGAAGGGGGATTTGTGGTTTTTTATCCAGATATGCTAGGTTGCATTACTTGTGGCGAGACTGTGGAAAGTGCGGTAGCGAATGCATTGGATGCGAAAAAGGCGTGGTTTGAAGCATATTTTCAAAATAACGATTGCGAAACACTTATGCTACGGTTATAATGAAATGGCAACAAATTGGCAACAGAAAATCAGCAAGCCAAAATAATATATGTAACAGAAATAAAATAACGGCAGAAAAGAGATAAAAGTTAAATAAATGTGTTCAATAACATCTTTAGATTTGCCGAGTTTGAATAACGGACTAAAATGCCTCTAGTTTGGCTCTATTTGTGGGGAGAGTAATATATAATTATTGTATAGCAGATGAAGACAGCCATAGCAGAGAATTGCAAGAGGGCACACTTGACCAGAATTAATATGAAAGAAGATATGCTGACCTTACCGAAAGGTACAATACCATCAAAGCAGATTATGACAAAATTTCAGAACAGATTGAAAGCAAAAAGGCTCAGAGGGAATTATTCAAGGGATTCATCCGGGTATTGGAAAAGCAGGGTGCTTTGGTAGAAGAATTCGATGAGGGACTTTGGAGCAGCCTTGTTCAGGAAGTGGTGGTAAAGTTAAAGGATGATATACTATTCATCTTTAAGAAAAGATTTAAGATAAAAACGAGATAAATTAAATCCTAATTTGACATATATTATAATAGAAGAAAAAATCGAAAATTTGATTATAAAAGGTCAAATTCGTCAGTAACCATCGGGCTTGACGGGTTTGACCTTTTATATTATGGAAATATGACATAAAATGGATATGTGAATCAGCCGATATAAGGTATAATAGATGCGTTGGGTTTTGCAAATCGTTGTTTAGCAGTGATATGCTCCTGTATTAACATTACGAAGAACATAAAAAATTGAATTATATTATAGAAGGAAGCGAAAACTGATAATGAATGAATTAGAATATATAAAGGCAGTACAATACAAATATGTTGTTATTTTTCATGCAAAATCGAATTATATAGGAAACTATAATCCAATAATTAATATTTCGAATATGCGTGATTTTTCATATGGTCAAACAATGCATATATGGGATGATGAACTAAATGGTATAATGCCTGCTATCTGGTATATTATGCATTTGCCTAGAAATGCTTTTGATACAAGTTCTTGCGATATTGAATTGATTCTTCATTCTCATGACGAAGCACATAACATTATTGTACTTCCGTTTTATGATAATGAAGATATTGATAATAAATTATCATTACTGATAGACGATGTAACATTAATTATTTGTGAAGATGATATTTTATCTTCTGTGCAAAATAAGTATAAAAATGTAAAGACTAGTATAGGATTAGTGAATATTTCAAGTCTAACTTCAGATTTATTACAAGAACATTGGAAAAAATTAGCTACACAATATCACAGTATGGAAAAAGATACAGAGATGTGTTTAATAGATTCGCATTTTCGCTTAATGAATGAATCAGAAAGGAAAATAATACCATTAATTCCATTAGCAAATCAATTTGGTTATACGAATCAGTTAGTACAGGATATAAAGGAAATAACCAGTAAGCACAATTGCAATAAATATATGTTGGCTATGACGAGAAGAGTATTAGAGATTTGTAATGCTGATAAGGGGCTTAAAGTAAGAACTGAAAAGATTGTAAGAGAGTCTAAATTATTTAGACAACTTCCCATGGTTATTACTTTCCCTGGAACCATGAAATATCAATATAATCGATTCAATAGGTCTGATAAACTTACTATTGCTGAAAATGAAGTTATTCAGAGTTTAGGAATTCATAGGGCAACTGCAAAAAAAGCAATCTATCTTGAATTGGATTGTGTTCCTCAGAGTATGTATACAGCCTTGGCTAGTTTAGAAGAACATTGTAAAAACTCGAGAAATATAAATTGCAACTATGTGTGGAGAATATTGAGAAAACTTGGAAAAGATATGACACAGGTATTGGGAGATAACCCGATAGATATAATAAATCATATTTCTCATATAATTGCATTTTCGGACTTCCCAATTGGATTGGCTATATTACCAGATTGTTCAGCACCATTATGTTGTATTAAGCCAATTTCGTACAGACCACTTACACCATTAACAAGAGCATTTCAGTATGAAATGACAAAAGAAAGGCAGGTGTATTGGGGTAAAAGGATTAAACTGATAATTGCAGAGTGTATTTCAAAAAATGATAGAATCAGAAGTATGTGTGATGGATTATCTGTATCGCTGAAAGACATGGCAAAAAAGGAAAACTCTTTTAAAGTTAAAGTTTATGAAATATCATCTGTTTCAGAATTTAAGAAAATGCTCAATAGTAACAAGGATGCTGATGTATTGTTAATATCGGCACATGGAAGTTATGATATTAATTCTAATATGGCGGGAATTGTTGTTGGAGATGATGTTTGGATGATGAATGATAGCGATTTCTATATTCCACCAGTAGTATTACTAAGTGCTTGCCATGTAATGCCACGAGGTAGAGGGGCTGTAACAGTTGGTGATCTTGCACTTCGTGCTGGTGCAATAACAGTGTTGGGCACATTTATTCCCGTTGATGTTACTAGAAATGCAATTCTTATTGTAAGATTATTTACTGAAATTTTGGAAGTGAGAAAAGGTTGGAGTGAGATGCGTACATTGGACGAGATATGGTGTCATGTTGTTTGTACGAATCCTATTCATGAAGTTATTGCTTCAACAACTGGTGGAATATCTAAGTTAGAAGCATGGGCCAATACCAGAAGAAATGATGGTTCATTGCCACAAGAAGAATTTAAAATGGATAAATCTGTTGGAAGATTGAGATGTACCCATGCCTATGAAGATACAATTAATATATTGAGAGAAATAGCTTATGAAGATGGAATAGGTGATTATTTTGATTCTTACATTAAATCACAAGGCTATTTCCCAGAATCTGTATTTTACCAGCTAATAGGGGTACCTGAGAACGTATTTGTTAGAAATGATGTGTTTGAGGAAGTTTTCAGTTGAAAACTATATGACAATTTGTGATAATTCTACTCGCATCTATGACAAATTGACCGTTTAATGTGACAATGACCGGATTGAATTCATTTTTAAGGCGTGATATATTTATAATAGATGATTTGAACGAGAAACAATAGTCTCCGACGAATTGTCATTTTCTATTTAAAAAAGATATGGCAGTGATATAGGCTTCGATTGATAATGATGAACTCTTGGTTCTTGACTTGTGTTTATCAATTTAAAATAATAGCAAATTCCGATTTCCCAAATTGACGAAATACACAAAACTATATAAGAATAATCAACAGGCAGGTGGTCTTATAACGAGACTACCTGCTTTTCTTTATGCCTGCAAATGCCATTTTCATAGGGGTTTCAAATGAACACCCCTTTGAACACCTCTAGGGAAATAATAGTTAAATTGTATCAAGTTCAGTGTTCCAACGAACCAATACTCCTGTGGGTATTATCCGTATTGTGACAGCATTATTAAGTAAAGGAGTGAGGTTAAAATTGGATAGTAATGATTATGAAGAGAAACTGCGTGAGATTAGGGCTGCATTAAATAGGATTCCTAAATATATGGAGAATCCTGAATTTAAAAAAACAATAGAAAATACGCAAAGAGTGGCAGCTGCATTGGGAAATATGGTCGTGGCAATTTCTCAAAGTGAAGCGGTTAAAGCATTTGGTAGATTAGCTGAGCAACTAAGTAATATTAAATTACCACAGCTTTCAGAAGAGGCAAAAGAAGGGCTGGAAAATTACCATTATTTGAATAAGTTGGAAAGTTTACAATGGCCACTATATTTTTGGGTTAGCAAAGACCTTATGCAAGAATTAGCTCCATATACAAGTATATCAGAAGAAAATGAAGACGAAATAAGTACGATTGTTTACAAATTTTGTACTGCTGAATTTATAGATGGACTGCTTATGGATTGGAATAATTCCACTGTAATGGATAGGAAAAGGATTCCTATATTGCAAGAGGCTATTAGTTTATATAATAGTGAATTATATTATGGCTGCGTGTCAATTTTAGCTTGCCAGCTTAATGGAATTATCACAGACATATATAATATGCAAAGAGCATATGGGAAAGAGTTTGATTTTAAAGATGTGAAAAGGGCATATCAGAGTTTTAATCCACAAAAGAAAGTTCCGACAAGAATTAAGAAGGATAGTGAAAGGACACAATTATTGTGGTTTATATCGGATGCTGAAGAAGGACTTATGTATTGGATTAAATCAATAGAATACATATATAACATCATTTTAACTTCTGAGGACAGTATGAATCAAAGTAGTCATCCATGTAGAAATAAAATTTGTCATGGAATACAATTAAACTTTGGAACAAGAGAACACGCATTAAAAAGCATACTTACTATAGATATGATGATTCGATTAGGAGAAAATCTCAAGCACATTAATGAGAATAACTCAGAAAACTAAGGTACACTAAAAGAGTAGGGGGAATTATAAGGTGTAAGTTTGTGCGAAACGCAAGAATCATAAAAACTAAGGACAAAAGTAAATGATTATTGTATAATAATCCTTATAAAAATTCAGGGGAGGAATGATGTAAATGGATATAGATAAAATTTTTAGTGCAATTTGGGAAGGAAAAGAATGGATTTTTAGTGGAATTGGTGTAGTGGCATTAGGTTTTATTGGAAAACGCATAATAGGAAAAAAGTCTGGTGAGAATTCAGATACATATACAGTAAAATCTAAAATGCACGATAATAACAATGTTTCAGGTGGAAACAATATTACAGGTAAGAAAAATCAAATTATTCAGAACGATAACAGTAGTACAATTTCTGTAGAAGGAACTGGTAATGTGGCTGGAAACGGAAATAGTGTTACAAATAATTTTATTTATAATAATAATGACAGTAATACGAAAGAAAATGTTAATTCTTGGTTTTCGGAAAGATTTGAGATTTTGCTTTCACTTTTAAATGATACAAGAAGATTTAATGAAAAAGAATATACAGTTGAATATGTAAGTTCGCTTATCGGATTAAAGAATGTAGACGGTTTAAAAGTTTATTTAACACAAGGCAAAGAACCTGATGATGAATTTAAGAAGAAATTTGTTGAAGTATTTGGCGTAAATGAAGAGTGGATGGTACATGGCAGAGGTGAATTTCCGTTTGCATCAAATATTAATTTTTTAGGTGATAGCCCAATGGATATATTGAGAAGAGAGGATTTAAAATCTATTAATAAATTTATTGTTGTTATTGGGAATGTTCAAGGAAGTAGACAAGCTTGTATTATAAGACAAAAGAATGAATTATGTTATGAATTATATCCCAAGTATTTTACATTATATTCACACGTTGGTGGTACGGGAACAAGACAATTAGTTGAATTCTACAGATTCTTGCGTGAGGCTGATAAAATTAAAAAACTTGATGGCATTGCGTATTTTGCACATGAAGAACAAATGGGCAAATTAATGAGAGGGGAATTTTCGCCAAAGAAAGTCGAACGGTTTGAAGTGGCAAGAAATTTTATAGATGACTTTATGTGTATCCGTGAAGATGAAATAGAGAAGAATAAAAGATTTTGGGATGAGGAATTTATTTTTGTACAAGAAATAATTGCTGCAAATATTAAGGACTATGATAGAATTAATCAGGAGTATGATTCAAAACTCATTAAGAAAAATCTTGGAGAAGATTCTCAGGATAAAGAGGAAGAAAGCAATGATATTGATTCGTTTGATGCGTCAACACCTTTTTTTAGTTATAGATTTGGAAAGGCATTTCCAGGGGTGCGGGGAATAAAAGAATTTTCAAATCCTAAAGAATGTGTTGATAGATTACAGATTCTCTTAAAAAAACCACTTAGTGGAAAAAAATTAAGAGGTCCTATATGGTGGTTTAGAGGAGGAAGTAATTTAGATATCAATAATTTTGAAAGACTTTCTGATGATAAATTTTTGATGGATTGTGATGAGATAAAAGTTAAAAGAATTGTTGCATATGCAGCGGGAGAGTATTATAAGAAATTTGTTTATGTAGAAGCTTATCCTGAAGAAGAAACAGGTTTATACCAATATGATAAGGAACATATAAAATCATGGGCAGATAAATATGGCTATTACAATGAAGAATATGCAGAATATGAGAATAAAAAAGTAACAAGGTCAGAGTATGATGATGGTGCGGCTGTGATTGATGGTAAAGTTGTTGATTTAAAGGGAGAAGCTAAATTAAGAATTCGTTATATTACACCATATAATTTTATTATCTGTGCACAATTCAATCCAATTAATAATGATAATTATGATGATATGATGGTAACATTGTTGAATGGCATATTAAAAGGTCAGAATTCTGTCGAGGAAATAGTAGAATTTGTAAATAAAATGCCAAGAGATATGTAGGCAATAATTTGGTTGAAAATGTAATGGGATTGTAGTACAATCAGGCTAAGACAATCCTACTATGTCAAAGGGCAAGCATAACTTTCATTTGAAAGGCAAAAGAGAATTTTATTTTTTATAATTCCAAGAACCTAACATAGTAGAACATACTGTGTCGGGTTCTTTTTTTTAATGACCTGAAAGTGGCATAAATAAAGGATTTGAACGGGACAGTAGAATATATTTTATAAAATGTAATGTGTCAGGAGAGAAGAGAGAGGATGGAAAAATAAAGTTTCTCTTTGCCCTTTTTAATAAAATAGGGTTTGCCCCCTGACAAAACAGAGCTTCATAAATGGCGTAAACAAGCCATTTATGGGGCTTTTTCTTTTATTGTGATACTTATATGATACCTGTTTTGATAGTACCACAGATATTAATGAGTACTAAACAGAAGTGTCATAGGTATTTTCTATTATCACATTTCTTTTTATTTTCAAAGATTATCCCAATTATATGAAGCACCAAAAACTGGTGCAAATTAGTGAAAATACACCAGTGGTGTCACTTCCGTAATTTGTGGGTTGGTTATAGAATTAATCGCACAGAAAGTTTTTAACACACAATGTGCCAGTATTGCCACAATGTTACCTGATGATGCCGACAGTGTTTGTAGAGACATCTTTATTGGTTTAAGTATGGATTATGGTGAGAGTATCAATAGAGATGCTGATAAAGAAAAGGTAAGAGATAAGATAAGGAATAGGAGCAGAGGGAGATGATTCCTCTGCATATCCCCGATTCATTTTACACAGCCGAATTATATATTGAAAACCAGGAAATGATCGCAAGATATTGCGACTGTTATTGATGATGTAGTGATTCTATGATATCATATAAAAATATGGTACATGAAAGCGGAGGTCAAAATGAAAGTATTGGTAATGAATTGTAGTCCTGTAAGAAATGGAGCAACAGCAGAAATTGTTAATATAGTTACTGCTCGTCTGGAAAAGAAACATGATGTTAAAAACATATGTATTGATGATTATGATATAAAATTTTGCAAAGGATGTAGAACTTGTCATAATACAGCAAAATGTGTTCAGAATGACGATGTTGATAGGATAATTGAGCAATATGAATGGGCTGATATAGTTATATCTGTGTCTCCATCATACTGGGCAGATATACCGGGACAATTTAAAGTTTTTATTGATAGATGCACTCCGTGGTGTAACACACATGAACCGCATGCCAAGATAAGTAGTGGTAAGAAGGGATATGTTATCGCATTAAGAACTGGACCGGGAATGAAGGAATGTGAGAGGATTATTGCAACCATAGAACATTTTTATGGACATATGGAAATTGAATGTTGTGATAGTCTTGGTTTGTGTTCGGTGGAATATAAGGAAGATTTGGACTGTAGGAAAGAAGAAATTATAGAATTTTGTGACCAGATAGAGTAAGTGGTTTATTGTATCTTACAAATATTTCAGAAAGAGTTAAGGATAGGTGGTAAAATTGATTCGAAAAGCTACTTTAGAGGATGTTCCCCAACTTGTGAGCTTGGCAATTCAAATGTGGAAATCACACACAGTTGAAGATTTAACAAAGATTTTTTGCGAACATATAAGAAAAGGTAAAAATATTATTTTTCTTGCTATATCAGAGGAACATATAGTTGGATTTGCACAATGCGGATTAAGGTTTGACTATGTAGAGGGAACTGATTCTAGTCCGGTAGGATATTTGGAAGGCATTTTTGTTTTAGAAGAATATAAAAAAAGAGGTTATGCGAAAGAATTGTTAGGAGAATGTCAGAATTGGGCAAAGGATCAGGGGTGCCTTGAGTTTGCGAGTGACTGTGAGTTGGATAATGAAGATAGTCTTAAGTTTCATTTGAAAATGGGGTTTGCGGAAGCAAATAGAATTATTTGTTTTACGAAAAGGTTAACAGATTTAGAGGAGTAGTATGTGATGGCGAAAAACTATGAATATAAAAAAGCAACCATAGCAGACATTGATGAACTTGTAAGGACTAGAATTATCGTCCTTCGTACTGCCAATAAACTGTCGAATGATGTGGATATGTCATTGGTGGAAAAAGAATCCTATGAGTATTATAAGAGCGCATTAGAAACTGGTGAGCATATTGCATATCTGGTGTATGATAACGAAACCTTTATTGGCGCTGGTGGTGTCAGTTTTTATCGGGTTATGCCGACATATCATAATCCAACAGGTAAAAAGGCTTATATTATGAATATGTATACGGCACCGGCATATCGGAGACAGGGGATTGCATTTCATACATTAGATTTACTGGTAAAAGATGTAAGGAAACAGGGCGTATCACAGATTACTTTAGAGGCGACAGAGATGGGACGACCATTGTATGAAAAATATGGATTCGTAAAAATGGAAGATGAAATGGAGCTGATCAAATGACAAGAGTTTATTTCGTGTGACACGCACAGCCGGAACACGATTGGGAAGAAGACAGGACAAGACTTTTGACGGAAGAAGGTAAGAAAGATTCTGTGGTGCCATATATTATCGAACTGGACTTTGAAAGCAGCTGTAACGAAATGGAATCTGAATGTCCGATTTACAGTTTTAAGTTGATTGCCAAACAGGAACATTG